>Ga0182742_1000983_pt1 | contig 39183 bp, 31 predicted proteins | sample eDN5th37CBELigMG_FD_128880 | JGI IMG/M metagenome (GOLD analysis project Ga0182742, IMG submission 128880) | Enriched Miracle-Growth compost microbial communities from Emeryville, California, USA - eDNA 5th pass 37_C BE-Lig MG (version 2)... ... | reverse complement strand
CGACGTCGACGTCACGGTGGTCGACCGCGCCAACTACAACCTGTTCTACCCGCTGCTCTACCAGGTGGCGACGTCGGGGCTGTCGACCACCGAGATCGCGACGCCGATCCGGGCGGTGCTGGGCGAGCAGAAGAACGCCAGGGTCCTTCTCGACGACGTCAGGGACGTCGATCTCGGCAAGCGCCTCGTCTACCTGCGCAACAACCTCCCCCTTTCCTACGACTTCCTCGTCGTGGCGGCGGGATCGCGGACCAACTACTTCGGCAACTGGCAGTGGGCCCGCTACGGCCTCCCGCTCAAGGATCTGGACGACGCCCTGGAGCTGCGCAGGCGCGTGCTCCTCGCGTTCGAGGCGGCGGAGCGCGAGCCCGACGAGGCGACGCGGCGCAGGTTGCTGAGCTTCGTGGTGATCGGCGGCGGACCGACGGGCGTGGAGCTCGCCGGGGCGCTATCCGAGCTGTCGCGCTACGTGCTGGCGAGGGATTTCCGACAGGCGAGGCCGGGCGAGTCCCGGGTGATCCTGCTCGAGGCGCTGCCGCGGATCCTCCCCACTTTCGACGAGACGCTCTCCGTCAAGGCCGCCCACCATTTGGAGAAGATGGGCGTCCAGGTGCTGACCGGAAGGAAGGTGACCAACATCGACGAGCAGGGTGTCCACCTGGGCGACGAGCTCCTGACCGCCGGCACGGTGATGTGGGCCGCGGGCGTGCAGGCGCGACCGTTGGCCGGCAAACTCGGCGGCGAGCTCGACCGCGGCGGACGGGTGCTCGTCGCCTCGGACTGCTCCGTCCCCGGCCATCCAGACGTCTTCGTAATCGGTGACATGGCCAACTTCCGCGGCGAGGACGGCAAGCCTCTCCCCGGACTGGCGCCGGTGGCGATGCAGCAGGGGCGGTACGTCGCCGCCGCGATCCAGCGGACCCTCGCCGGCGAGACCCGCAAGCCCTTCCGCTACCGGGACAAGGGCGTGATGGCCACGGTGGGCAGGTCAAAGGCGGTGATGCAGAAGGGCAGGCTCCGCATGGACGGCTTCCTGGCGTGGCTCGCCTGGGTCGTCGTCCACATCTGGTACCTGGTCGGCTTTCGCAACCGGCTCGCCGTGCTCGCCGACTGGGCGTACTCGTACCTGACGTATAAGCGGGGTGCACGGCTCATCACCGGCAGGCGCCTCGAGCCCGGGCGACCGTCGCAGGTGGTGGAGCCATCGGAGAGCGAACTGGCGTCACGGCCCCCGGAGGAGGCAGCGAGGGCCGAGGAGCGCCCAATGGTGCCGCCTCCGACGGAGGAGCATCCGCCGGCGCCGCACTGACCGCCGTAGGGATGCGAGTCGGCGCCGGCGACCGCCGAGACGCCGTCAGCCGCGGGGCAGGCTCTCGATCGTGATCGCGGGATCCAGGTACTTGCTCATCTTGTGGGTCAGGTACTCCTTGGCCTTGGAGCGCCAGAGCATCCCCGGATCCTTGCCGTCGAAGGAGACCAGGCCGCTCTTGACCGCGACGGTCCCCTCGATGCCGACCACCAGGTAGCGACCCTTGATGGAAGCCTGATCACCCTGCCACGTCACGGCGATGCCGTGCTTGCTCTGGAGGTACTCGCCGAGGACCTGCAGGCGCGCCTTCGCTTCCGGGACCGGAAGACTCGTCGGAAAGTCGATGTGCATGGACGCCAACCTACCACCGGAGCGGTTCCGGCTGCAGGAGGAAAGGGCCGCCACGGGCGGCGGCCCTCCACCACGTGCTCACCGGCGGCGGCGCAGGAGCGCGAGGGCCGCGACGGCGAAGGGCAGCAGGCCCACGGGGCCTCGGGCGGAGGTCGCCCCGCCGCAGCCGACCGCTTCGAAGTCCGCCATGTCGTCGTCTGCCGAGAAGCGGGTCACGCTCCCCGTCAGGAGGGACGGCGTGGCTGCGCTCGCGGGCACGTCCTCGCCGGCAAGCGGTCCGCCGGTCCCGGGGAGCGGGACTCCCGGGGGCGCCTTGCCTCCTGCCGGAGCGCCGGCGGCCTGGCTGGTGCCGGCAGAGCTCGCGGTCCCGGTGGTGCCGGTCATGGCGTCGGCCGTGCCGGACATGGCGTCGGTGCCAGGCGAAGACGTCGACTGGGTCGTGACGCCCACGCCGTTTTCCTGGCTTCCGTTCGTGGCGGTGGCGCCGGACAGCGCCACCGATTCGACCCCGCGGCTCGCCGCCGATCTCGCGACGTCGCGGAAATGGATTACCACGCCCCCTGCGCGAGCGGCCTCGAAGGGCAGTCCGAGCATGACGACCAGGGATGCGACCAAGAGTCCGAGTCTCATCGACCCTCTCCATCGATGCGCCCATTGGCGCAGAAACCATAGACCAGTGTGTAACGGTGCCCCGGCGCCTTGGCATCCATACGCGCGGCGGCCCTGCGCACGATCTTCATCGCCTCCGCAGGGTGGCCGATGTGCGCGTCGTATCGAATCAGCAGCGCGCGCGACGCGAGCTCCGGGGTCGAGCGCTGCCGTGCGCACCGCCGCAGCGTCTCGATCATGCGCTCCGAAGGCGGTCCCGCCGGAGGTACGTCCGAGGTGCCGTAGACGATCAGCGTGTGGGGCTCCTTCGACTCGGCGGGCCGGTCGGAGAGCTCGTTCAGCTCGTCGACGAGGCTCTTCTCCCAGCCCACGCAGAGCGCTTCCTGCTCCGCCTCGTCCAGGTCGAGATCGAGCTGGATGGCGACGCCGTCGGTCGGATCGTTGGCGAGCTTCATGACATGGGGAAGGACGTACCGGGAGATGCTGGTCAGCATCCCTTCCTGACGGTCCGTGTCGATCATCCGCGCCGGCGCCTCGTACCGATCGCCGCGGAGGACGATCACGCCCTCGCGCACCAGGCGGGCCGCGCGCCTCCGCGCCCGCACCAGGTCGCGCTCGCCCACGACCTCCGCGAGCTCCTCGAGGGTCGCCGGCGAGGACATCACCCGAACGACCATCGGCAGCTCGTCCGCGAGGGCGTCCCAGCCGGTCTCGCTATGGATGTTGGCGACGCTCGCGGACATCAGTTGGCTCTCTTCGACGAGTCGGAGGAGGACGAGTCGGTGGGGCCGAAGAGATCGTGGAAGATCTGCCACGCCACGCTCTTCGGCGGCATCTCGAAAGAGTTCGTTCCGAAGAACTTGCGGAACTCGCTCTGGTTCTTCGCGCCGCTGAGCAGCCAGAGGGCCGCCTTGGTGGCCAGGCTGGTCCTCGCCATGAGATTTCGATAGCTCGAAGGCACCGCGTTCGCTCCCGTCCCGAGGGACCCATGGAGCTCTCGCAAGACCCGGGCCAGCTTGAGCAGGGTGGTCTCGGGGAGGCCGTGGAGCTCGGCGATGCGCGCGACGGTCTGCGCCTCCACCGCCAGGTCGAACCGCTCGTCGATGTCCTGGAGGTCCCATCTGTCCCGGGACTCCGTGCCGGTCCCGTAGAAGGACCGCAGGACGCCGGCGAACACCTGGCTCTCGAGCGCGACGGGCGGCTCGCCCTGCAGCCCGAAGACGGCGTCGCGCACCAGCTCGCGCAGCCGGCGGACCGACGACTCCTTCGCCTCCACCAGGGCCGCCTCGATGTCCGCGAGCGCGCGGCGGGTGGCGCCGTCGACGTCGTCCCAGCCGCGGTCGGCCAGCGCCTCGAGCGAAAACGCCTGCGCCAGCTCGGGGATGTCCTCACGGCGCTGCCACAGCGGCGAGAGCGAGATCTTGGCGGGAGCGCGATCGAGGAGGTCGCGGCGGAAGCGGCCCTCGCCGGCGAGCTTCACCAGGTCGAGGTTCGAGACGAGGACGAGGAGGGCGTCGGTCCTCTTCAGCGAGGTGGAGCCGACGGGGCGGTACTCCCGCTCGCCGAGGAGACGCAGGAGCCTCCCCTGCGCCTCGGGCGAGAGGTTCTGCACCTCGTCGAGGACGAGGGTGCCGCCCTTGGCCTTCTCGAGGAGGCCGGACTGATCGGCGCTCGCGCCGGTGAAGGCGCCGCGCTTGTGGCCGAAGAGCGAGCTCTCGAAGAGGGTGTCGGTGAGGTTGCCGCAGTTGAGCTCGACGAGCTCCCCTGTGCGCCCCAGCTCCCGAGCCGCCACGTCGTGGACGAGCGAGGCGATCAGCTCCTTGCCAGTGCCGGTCGAGCCGCTGATGCGAACGGCGTCTCGTCCCCGGCGCGCGAGCACGGCGGCCTGAACCTGGTGGGAAGTCTCCTCCCGAAAACGGGTGCCGACGATCCCGATGCGATCGAAGCTCTCCAGGAACACGTCCATGGGGTCCCTCGCTGCCGTGGGGGAGTTGGGTTCCACGGCGAGTCGAGCGTACCACGGGCGGGCGAGCACGCAGCAATCCCCCCTGAAAAGCTTCCCGGGTTCGCGAATTCGAACCCGCCCCACCCGGCGAACGAAGAGCGCACGCGACGGGTCCCGCGCGCTCAAGGTGCCAGAAACGTAGAGGGCCCGGCCCCCCGCGCGAAGCGGAGAGCCGGGCCCTTTGCTACGTGATCCGGGGGCCTCGGATCAGTACTGACCCTTCATGCCGACGTCGAGGAACTCGTAGGTCGCGAGGGCCTGACGCAGGAAGAACGGCACCTGGGAGTAGTCCTCGAGGGCGAGGCAGGCGCGGTTCGACATGCAGGTGCACTCGGCCTGATCGGTCTCGCTGCTGCAGCCCGGGGGCGGCGGAGCGAAGTCGGTCAGCTCGTCGTTGTAGTACCGCATCGTCGGGTCGTACTTGACCTGAGGCAGGCCGTCCGCGCCGAGGACGGGGACGTACCAGTCCGCCTGTCCGTCGCCGTCGTGGTCGACCTCGGTCACCACGTAGGCCTTCTTGAGCAGGGAGTTCGCCCACTCGAGGACCCGGGCGGCGGGAGCCTTCTGCACGGACTTCCCGAAGATCGTCTCCTTGCCGAAGGTCTTGGCGACGTACACCCGGCCGAGCGGATCGTGGAACTCGATGCGGTTCTGGAAGACCGGATCGGCGTCCGCGCCCATCTCCCAGAGGCGGAGCTGGCTGAGCCAGGTCTGCTTCTGGTTCTCCGGGAGGTACTGGAGCGTCCAGGCGATGAGGAACTTCTGCTGCTCCCAGCCGATCTGCGGATCCAGCGGGCGGGTGTCGGTCGGCACGCTCGTGGAGCACTTGAGGCTCATCGGCTCCTGGAAGCAGACCTCGGGGCCGTCCTTGGAGGTCCAGTTCGTCCAGCCGATGCCGAAGAGCGGGAAGCCCTCGGAGTCGGCCAGCGGCTTGCCGGCGGCGTCGGTGACCACGCGGGGGCCGCGGATCTCGTCGTCGCCCGTGAGGTTGTTCGCGAGCCAGCGGCGGTAGCCGTCGGGGAACATGTCGGCCAGCGAGATGGCGCGGAACCGGGCGTCGAGGAAGTCGTCACGGTCGGAGCTCACGAAGTTGTCGACCGACTCGGTCATGAGCATCGAGGTGTAGGCCTTCTCGTAGTACGAGCCCGCGTTCATCTCGTACGAGGTGTTGTACTCGCCGCGGTTGCTGGCGAACGAGTTCTCCAGCAGCTTGCCGCCGTAGCCCACGTTGCCGAACTTCCCGGTGGCGCCAGTGGGGACGATGATCCGCTTGGTGAGGCCCGTGGCGTTCTCGTTGAAGCGCAGGACCGGATCGATCTCGGGACCGTAGGAGATCTCCGCGTTGATGCCGGACTGGGGGCGCTGGAGCTGGCGGGCGAAGTGGTTGAACGCGATCTCCGCGGCCAGGACGTTCTCCTCCCAGTGGTTGAACTTGACCACCTGGGCGAAGAGCTTGTCCGGAGAGATGCCTTCCTGCACGCCGAGGTTCCGGTACACGTTCACCATCAGGCCCAGGCCCTTGGCGGCGTCGCGGAGCTTCTCGTTGTAGCGGCCGAGGGTCCGGTTCACCGCGCCCTTCACGCTGAAGGTGAGGCGGTTGCGCCGGTAGTTGTCGAAGATGTGGTTCATCTCCTGCTGCGTGATCAAGAAGTCGAACAGCTCGTACGGATCCGCTCCGTTGTCATGCCGGAACACGCTCAGGTTGCCGTGATCCGCCCAGCCGTCCGTCGCGAACCCGTAGGGGACGCGGACGCGGTTCTCGGAGTCGACTGCGGGGCCGCCCCGGTTGTAGTTGCGGATCTCGCTGCCGGTCGGCATGCGCAGGGTGTCCCAGCGGACGTAGTCGACGGGCTGGCTGCGGCACCGGGTGTATTCGCCGGCCACCTTGACGAGCAGGCCGTCGAGGAGGGGATCCCACGTGCCGTCGCGCTCCTCGTTCCAGTAGGCGGGCTTGTACGATCCGACGTTGATGTTCTGGCAGTCCTGGATCAGCTTGTAGACGTTCTGGAGCTGCGAGTAGTGGAAGTTGCTGGTCTGGTTGACCGCCCGGCCGCCCTCGCCGCCGATCGACGGCTTGATGCCGACGATGCCGCCGAAGTTGTCCATCTTGGCCAGCATGCCGGTGCCGCGGGGCGTCCCCGCCTTGAAGTTGGCGTCCTGGAACACGGCGACGGTGTTGCCGTAGAAGGCGCGCGTCGCGGCGAAGTCGTAGGCGCCGAGGCCCACCATGTCCTGGGCGAGGTCACCCGGGTAGTCCATCACGGTGGAGTGCATGAACATCTGGATGAGCTGGTCGGCCTGCTCCTCCGACACCGGGTCGAAGTAGCGGGGACCGATGCAGCCCGCCGGCTCGTTCACGCTCTCGCAGGCGACGTTGCGCGCGGTGTCCTGCGTACGGAGCTGCCAGTACTGCGGGCGGTAGCCGAAGGCGTCCGACGAGCTCACGAAGTTGTGACGCAGGCCCATGGAGTGACCCATCTCGTGGGCGATCACGGCGTAGTTGAACTTGTGCGCGAGGTACTTGCGCATCCGCTCGGCGCGCTCGATCTGCGTGGCGATGGGATCGAAGCTGTCGAACTTCCCAAACTTGCGCTCGAGGTGATCGGCCATGCTGGCGATCGACACGGGGGCCGGGGCCTCGCCCAGCATGCAGGCGCCGCGCTCGGCGAGCGCGAGCTCGCGGAGCTGCCGCAGGTCACGGGTCGTGCTGGGGTTCGCGCCGCGGAGCGGGGAGGCCAGCTCCGGCATGATCTGAGCCAGGCCACCGCCGACGAGCTCCTGCATCGCGGGGGTGATGAGCTCCGCCTCGAGCTGGCTGCCGAGGGCCTTGGAGCGCCGCGCCTCGTAGATGGGCCTCTTGGAGCTGGTGCCGCGACGGATGTCGGTATTGATTCCCTGCAGGCGGTGCGAGTAGTCGGCGATCCGCTCCTCGACGGAACGGGGGAGCCTCATCTCGAGCGCCTCGCGGAACTTATCGTCGGAGAGGTTTGCGACAGCGGCGATCTTGGAGTCCACCTCGGCGGCGGTCAAGGCAGGGAGCGACCCGCCGCGGCTGGCGGCGAGGGCCACCTGCGACCAGTCGGAGACGTACCTGCCGTCGGTGATCTGCTCGGTGGTGAGCTCGCCACGGGCGTAGCGGGCCAGGTCGACGAGCCCCTGGGTGGCCAGGTCGGTGACGTGGGACCAGACGTTGATGCTCGCGGCGATCTTCTCGCCCGTGATCGGGTCGTGGGAGTCGACCATGATGCCCCAGGGCGACGGGGTCTGCGGCGCCTTGAGGACGTTGACCTGGTGGTAGCGCAGGTCGCCACGGCGGACCGTGAGGGCCTCGTTGCACTTGGCGATCACGCGGGAGTCGCCGTTGTCGAAGGCCTCGTCGCACTGCGCGGCCGTCATGCTGGCCGGGAGGCGCGGGCCGCCGCAGGCGGCGGGATCGCCGTGCTCCACGGGGCTGTGGCAGAGGACGATCGTCGGCTCCATCTTGGCGACGGCGATGACGCCGGCGCTGTAGCCGCGGTCGGCGCCGACCTTCTCGGCGACGATCTCGCAGTTGCCCTGGAACTCGGCGTACGCGCGGCCCATGCGGCAGGACTGGACCTCGGCCGCGAGGTTGATCGCGTCTTCGTTCTCCTCCTGCTGGCCCGAGTACACGGGGAACTGCTCCGCGCAGCTGATGTCGGGCTTCTCGGCGCCGCTGGTGGCGATGCACTCGGCGTAGCGACCGGCGAGCACGGCGGTCCGCAGCGCGACGTCCCACTCGTGGGTCGCGATCGCGGTGCTGTCGAAGAACTCCTGGTTGCTGCCGCTGGTGTAGTACCAGGCCTGCGGGCGGACCTCGCGGTCACGGTAGGGGAGGGTGCACTTCTGCTTGAACGTGTCGCACTGCGACCCGCGGCCCACGGCCACGCACTCGTCGGCGGTGCCGTCCCCGTCGTCGTCGCGGTTGGCGTCCATGCCGGCCGGGGTGGTGGCGGGGGTGTAGCACTCCACCGCGCCCTTCATCTCCGCGGGGTTGGTGTAGTAGTGGCTGCGCTGCCAGATGTTGTACCGGTTGATGAAGCGGTACTGGCGGTCGTCGGTCATGCCGTAGAGGCGGGCGTAGCCGGTGCGCTCCGACTGGAACGCGCCATAGGCCTGGAAGCGGAGGCCGTCCCAGTCGATCGGCTCGTAGTCGTTGTCGACCACGGTGCGGAAGGACTGGCGGATCGTCAGCTCGATGGGGTTGCAGGAGGCGGTGGGGGCCTTGCCGCCGGCGATCGCCGCCGGGAGGTAGCAGGCCGGGAAGGTGTCGATGCCCCAGCCGAGGTGGGAGAGGTCGACGAGCTGCGGCACGGCGAATGCCTTCGTGGTCACGTCGAAGTAGCCGTCCCTCGTCGAGAAGACCGGCGCGTTCGGGTCCTGCGGGTCGTTCACGTAGTACTTGGAGGACTCGTACTTGATGCCGCCGTACACGCCGAGCATCGAGAGCATGTCGAAGTCGTACGAGTCGGTGTTCAGGTTGGTCGACCAGTCCACCCTCATGTACTGCCGCTGGTACCAGGGGCGATCGACCGCGTTCTCCTCGATCACGTTCGTCTCTTCGCCCGTGGTCGAGTTGTACTGCCGCTGGATGTCGAAGTGCTTCTCGATCCGGAAGGCCGCGGCGACCACGCCCTCGTTCTTGAGGAAGCCGGTGCCGACGCCTCGGCCGTCGGTGCCGTCGATCCGCTCGTGCGTCAGGCGGGCGATCAGCATGTCCTCCTGGATGGTCCACTTCACCCTGGAGACGGGCTGCGCGTACGTCGAGGTGAAGAGGCCGTCCTGGTCCGCGCCGTAGCCGACGTCGATCAGGGTTGCCTGGGAGTAGAACTCGGGATCGTCCGACGAGTCCTGCAGGTCCTTGCCCACGAAGAACGACTTGTCGAGGGCGTTGGGCTGCACCCGGTTGATCGGCGCCCGCTCCTCGGCGCAACCCGCGACTGCGACGAGCAGACCGAGGGCGCCGATGATCGACGAGCGCTTGTACGCTTTGTCAAACCAGCTCATGTTTCCTCCAAAGAACTGCGGCTTTTATTTTGAAGATTCGAAGAGATTCCAGACCTAGAGCCTGCTGGCGAGGGCGTCGATGTCGACGCCCAGACCCAGGTAGACGACGGAGTAGCGGTTGAAGAGGGGGAAGCGGCGGGTGGAGTCCGGCGCCAGCTCGGCTGCGGCGGTGTTGACGCCCAGGGAGACCTGGTAGTCGCCGAAGAGTCCGTAGGACGCGTCGAAGTTGAAGATGTTGGCGTAGCGGGTGTTGGTGCCGTCCGCGTCGGCGACGACGTCCACCGTGGGACCGTCGATGTCGACCTGGTAGTCGCCGATCGAGTAGAGGCGCTGGCGCACGAAGATCATCGCCGTCGACAGCGTGAGCTCGTTGGTGACGCCGAGGGTGAGCGAGGGGCCGACCGAGATGTCCCAGGGCGAGTTGCGCACGCCCGTGTTCGTCAGCGCGTTGCAGGAGGAGTCGTCGCACCCGATGATGCCGTGGCCGTCGTACCGGCCGGTGGAGGACTCGTAGAACCGCTGGGTGTAGCGGGTGGAGACGGCGGTCGTGAGGCCCTTGAGGACGTCGAACCGCTTGGAGACGGTCACGTTGGGGGAGAGGCCGCCCACGAGGCTGCGAGCCCGCGAGAGCTTCGAGAGGGCGCCGATCGTGCGGAGGCCGCCCGCGAAACGGATGCCGGTCCCGGGCTCGACCCAGCCGGTCCAGACGAGGTCGAGGCTGAGGTCGCTCCACTCGTACTCGCGGTACTTGTTCGTGTAGTCGGAGTTGGTCAGCTCCTGCTCGATCGAGAAGCCGAGGCGGGCGACGAAGGAATCGCCGAAGTAGCGCTGCGGCTGGATCGTGACCCCGTGGAGGTAGACCGGGTTCCACATGGGCTCGGCGCCCTTGTCCGCCGAGATGGCGGTCATGGAGTGCTGGTACTGGAGGAAGCTCCCCCGCCACGGCCGCTTCCCCTCGGTGCCGTCGGTCTGGGCCTCCAGGGAGCCTCCGAGCTGGGCCGAGGCGGTCCCCGCGGAGAAGACGAGCGCGAGGACGGCAGCGGCGATTGGAAGGGTGCGACGGATCATGCGGACCTCGATGGCGCTCGAGCGATGCGCCGCCGTGAGAAGGTCCCGCTCCAGGCCGGATGCGGCCCGCTCGCGAGGTGCCTTCACGCTCGTTTGGTCGTTGTGCAGCAGATGTGCCATGCGGTTGGGCGCGGGAGTAAAGCCGGAAAGGCCTGGATTGGCAAGCGACCGGTCCCCAGTCTCGCGGATCGCTCGCGGCTTGCGCGTCCTTCTTCGTGAACCTTCCGTTCGAAGATCCGAACGGGCGCCGTTTCGGGAAGGAAAAACGCGGCGAAAGAACTCAGAACCGGAGCTGTGCGCCAACGCCCACGTCGACGAGGGGCGGGGCCAGATTCACTCCGTCCTCGAGGGCCTTCACCAGCGCCGGCGGCACGCCCGGCGGCGCCCCGTCCGGGAAATCGACCTTCGGGAGGTCGAGGCCGAAGTGCATCTCGCCCCGGGAGCCGAAGTGCCAGGCCACGAAGGCGTTGACGTCCAGGAAGGTGAGGAGCCGCACCCGGTAGTCGAAGCGGCTCAGGAACGATCCGTCGCTCACGTTCGAGAGCAGGCTCGCGATCAGGGTGGTGTCGTTCCAGCTCCCTGGCGCCGCCGCCGACGCGTAGAGCGCGGCGTAGTGCTTGCCCAGGTAGAGCGGCGAGAAGTTCCCCGAGAGGAAGAGCCACGGATAGAGGTCGGTGTCGTCGTAGCCGGCGCCGTTGTAGAAGTACTCCGCTCCGACGGAGAGGCTGTCCTCCTCGGAGTAGGCGATCGCCACCTCCGCCCCCACCACCGCCTGGGGGATCCACTCGTTCTCTCGGGTGAACGCCACGGGAGGCCTGGGCGGCGTGAGGCCCACGGGGCCCCGGAAGAAGAGCCGCTCGTCTCCATGGGAGAGGGCGACCTCCGCCCGCAGGTCGAGCACGCCCAAGGGGAAGGAGACGTCCGCCCCGACGAGGAACGGCTGGTCCTTCCGCGCCGCGGTGGAGAAAGAGATCTCGGTGGTGCCGATGAGCTTCTCCACCCGGAGCGCGCCGCCGATCTCGTCGGGGCTCGAGGCGTTCTCGACGTTCGCGATGCCGTAGAAGTTCCAGCCCGACGCCTCGACCGGGAGGTGGAGCTTCAAGAGGCTCACGCCGAGCCGCTCGTCGAGGACGGCCAGCGGATCGCGCCGCGCCACGTTCACGAAGTCGGTGGGGTTCCAGAAGCGCCCCACGCCCCAGCGGATCGACTGCCGGCCGGCGGTGACGAAGACGGTCCTCTCCACGTCGAACTTGAGCCAGAGCTGGTCGAGCGCGCCCCTGGTGCCGCGCTCGGCCGGTACGCCGAGGGCCGACACCCGCTCGGTCTCGTCGAAGTAGTGGGTCACGCGGGCGCGGACGAAGGCCCGCAGCCTGTCGTTGGGCCTCGCGTCGAGGTAGAGGTCGAGGAGGTTGGGGGAGTCCACCGGGAAGGTCTCCGGGATCCCTTCGGACGACGCCGCGTAGTTCATCCGCAGGAAGAGGCTGCCGCCGACGTCGAGCTTGTTCTCGCGCAGGCCCATCCGGCGCTCGATCTCGTCGCCGGAGAGCAGGCGCCCCTCCTCCTGGAGCTCGTCGGACGTGACGGGCTGATCCTTGGGGGCCGACGCGTCGATCACGTCGTCGCCGCCGAAGAAGGCCGAGTCCCTCTCGTCGGCCGAGGGATCGCCGAAGAACGCCGCGTCGCGCTCGTCCCCTGAGGGCGCGCTCGGACGGCCCGCCGCGGGCGCCGGCGCTTCGTCCGCGCCGAAGAAGAGGTCGTCTCGCGGATCTTCGGGGGCGGGGGCGCTCGGGGGCGGCGCTTTGGGGGCCGCGGACGGCTCGTCCGCCGCGCCGAAGAAGAGGGCGTCGCGCGGATCCTCCGCCGCAGGTGCGCTCGCCGCGATCAGGATCGCCGCGGCGGATGCTGCCCCCGCGGCGAGACGTCCGACCCTCATCAGCGACTCTTGCTCTCGAGCCAGGCCTTGGTGAAGTAGCTGTCGTCCAGCGGCGCGAGATCGACCGAGCGGATCACGACGGTGGTCTGGTTGCCCTTCTCCACCTCGTCGAAGATCCGCTGCTCCTTCGGCACCCACACCTCGGCCTTCTTCACCGGGCTCATCACCTTCATCCACTTGGGGAAGAACTGGGTGCGCATCAGCCTCCCGGAGAGCGCGAACTCCTGCCGCTTGAGGAGGTTGTTCGTGCCCTTCTCGATCCACAGGTGCATGAGCGGGAACGCCACGTCCGCGTCCGGCTTCGCCTTCAGCTCGAGGTGGTCGGCGACGAGCTTGCCCAGCTTCTCCTCGCCCACCCATTTGGCGACGAAGTCCTGCGCCAGGCGGGAGCGGTCGAAGTCCTGGCGGCGGGAGTCGGTGCCGCCGATCTTGTCGCGCTCGGTGCGTCGCTCCCACTTCCCCACGGTGGGGTCGTAGAAGAACATGTTCTTGTCGACGCGCAGGTAGCCCTTGCCCGCCTCCTCCTTGGGACGGAGGAAGAGGATCACGAGCTTCTCGGTGACGTCGCGGCGGTACACGACCGCCTCGTACACCTGGTCGTTCTTGTCCTTCTCCTTGCGCTCGATGAACGCGAGGGCCTGGTAGTCGCCCACCGAGTTCTGGCGGTCGTCCTGGAGCTTCAGCAGCGCCTGCGCCTCTGCGTCGGTGAGGGCGCCCGCCGGCAGGGCGACGGCGCAGGCGAGGAGGGCAACGGCGATCTGGGTTCTCATGATGTCCTCTCGAGGCTATCCGACGTGCTGGATGGCGTTGACGGGCCGCATCCGCGCCGCCCGCGAGGCGGGCCACAGGGCGGCGACGCCCGTGACCAGGGTGAAGAGGAGGACCGCGCGGACGAGCTGACCGGCGTTGACCTCGAGGTGGAGGGTGTCGCTGAGCATGATCACCCGGGCGGCGTCCCACGGGATGGGGATCGCCGCGGCGTCGAGGCCGCTGGCGAGGGCGCCGCCGAGGAGGCTGCCGACGCCGGTGGCGAAGAGGCCGAGGAGGAGCGCCTCGGTGACGAAGAGGAGGAGGACCCGGCGCTTCTTCATGCCGATGGCGCGCAAGGTTCCGACCTCGGAGGTCCGGTCGCGCACCGACATCCACATCGTGTTCATGATCCCGACCACGATGATCAGCATCAGCACGGCGATCAGGAACACCGAGACGCCGTTGAAGCCGGCGATGGTCCACTTGAGGAACGCGCCCTCGTCCTCCCAGGTGGTGACATCGATGCGCTGGCCCGTCCAGGACTCGCCTGCGAGCTTCTCGAACTTCATGAAGAAGGGCTCGCTCTCGTGGTCCATGACCGTGTAGCCGCGGGAGGCGAGCGCCTCCGCGAGCGCGACGCGCGTGGCGTCCGCCTGGGCGATGTCCTTCAGGTAGACCATCAGCGAGCCGGTGGTGTCCTCCTTGAGCTGGTAGATCTCCGCCAACGCCGTCTTCGGGACGAAGGTGTACCAGTTGCTCATCATGCCCATGTCGCGGGCGACGGCGGCGACGGTGAACTCGAGCGAGTTGGCGGCGCCGCGCATGGTCTCGGTGGTGACGGTGACGGTGTCGCCCACGCCGACGCCGAGGCGCTTGGCCTGGCCGGCAAAGAGCATGATCGTGCCTGGCTGGCCGATGCGGGCGCGGTCGCCCTCGACGCGATCGCCGCCGCCCTCCTTGTAGTCGCTCTCGGGGGCGAGCTGGATCCTCTCGAGGAACCTCGACTCCTGGGCGGGATCGATCCCGTTGAGGGACGAGACGGTCGAGCCCGTGTCGCTGATGAGCTTGCCCCAGCCGTGGTGGCGGTCGATCACGAAGTCGAGGCCGGGCGTCACCTCCTCCACCACCTTGCGCAGCTCGGCGGCGTCGGTGATGAGCGGCGCCGAGATGCCGGGGCTCGGCTTGAACCAGCCGTTGACGTTGAGGTGGCCGGCGCTCAGGGTCGTCGCCGTCTTCACCATGTTGTCGGTGAGCCCCTGGGACAGCGCCATCAGGAAGACGAGGAGCATCGTCACCAGGGCGAGCGCGAGGGAGAGCAGGAGGCTGCGGCGCCGGGCCTGCACGAGGTTGCGCAGCGCGACCTTCACGTAGTTTCCCATGACGTCACTCCTTGCGCTGCATCGCCACCACGGGGGCGATGCGGGCCGCGATGCGGGCGGGGTAGAGGGTGGAGATCACGCTGACCACCAGGATCGCCGCGAGGCCGAAGAGGATGTTGGAGACGCCCACCGTGGGGTGGAGGGCGGGGCCGCCGAAGAGGAAGATGAGGAAGTCGTTCGACGCGGGGATCCCGGTCTTGCCGAGGAGGAGCGTCAGCGCCGTCGACACGCCGGCGCCGGCGCCGCTGGCGAAGGCGCCCAGGACCAGCGTCTCCACCAGGAAGAGCGAGAGCACGAAGCGGCGCTTGGCGCCGATCGCCCGCATCGTCCCGATCTCGGAGACCCGATCCATCGTGGCCATGACCATCGAGTTGTTGATGATCACCAGGGCCACGATGAAGATGATCAGGATGATCACCCACAGCACCGCGCGGAGCACGAGCACGAGCTGACCGACGATGCCGGTCACCGCGAGCCAGGGCATCGCCTTCACCTGCAGCCCCCTGGCGGCGGTCAGCTCCTCGATGTCCCGCAGGGTCTGACCCAGCTTCGACGGATCGCGAAGGACCACGGCGGCGTTGAGAACCGTGCCCTTCTCGATGTCCTCGGGGTGGAACGAGTCGTTGGCCTCGGCGGACACGGCCTCGATGCCGTCCACCCGGGCGCCGATGTCGATGGCCGCCGCGGCGTGCTCCTCGACGACGTCGTCATCGCCGCCGAAGAGCGCGCTCTCGATCTCGTCTCGGGAGAGCTCATCGATTCCCACCTCGGCGCGGATGGAGTCCAGCTCCTCCCGCTTCTCCACGGTCATGAGCCCGAACAGCTCGCGGAACGACATGAGGTCGACCAGGCTGTAGGCGGAGGCCAGCGCCGAGCGCTCCAGGCCCTTGAAGCGGAAGGTGCCCCACACCTTCACGTTGACCGCCTTCGGGTAGCCGGCGCGGGTGAAGGACCGCAAGGTGAGGGTGTCGCCGACCTTCACCCGGTACATCCGGATCATCGGGGCGACCTCGTCGTAGAAGAAGCGGTAGCGGGCGTCGAAGTTCTCGTCGTCCACGGCGAGGAAGGCGGAGACCTTCTCGTCGAGGCCCCCCTCCTCGTCGGGCACGATCCGGGAGAGCTCTGCGTCGAGGGTGGACGCCTGCACCGGATCGAGCTGATCGGTGACGTAGCGGGTGTACTTGCGTGCCTTGGCGATCTCGGCCTGGAGCCCTGGATCGAGGGCGATCCGCTTTCCGTCCAGGGTGCGGGCTTCATGGACCTTGTCCAGGATCCGCGCGACCTTGTTCTTGGAGAAGTCCTCGAAGAAGTGGTTGTTGAAGAGGAAGCCGCGCTGCCCCGGCGGGACCATCTCGCCTTCCGCCAGCTCGAAGCTATCGAAGCTGTCGGCGAACGCCTGCAGGTCGGTGCCGACGAAGGGGACGTACGCGTCGCGGCTGTCGTCCATCAGCTTGGCGATTCGGGTGTCCAGGAAGGCGAGGACCTGCTCCGGAGCGGAGGCGAAGTCCGCCCAGAACTCGTCGGAGGTGGCTGTCTCCAGATCGCGGATCCCGTCCTCGACCTCCTCGGATGCGGAGGAGAGAATCAGCCGGTTGCGGTACTCGGCGAGGAGCACGCCGAGCGAGCGGCGCACCTTCGCCGAGAGCCGGGAGGCCATGTCGGCGTCACCGGCGTTCACCGCGTCGCGCACCTCGCCGAGGAGCTGATCCATCTCGTTGCCGAGGATGGGCTGGGCCACGTGCCGGCCCATGGGCACCACGGCCTTCACGTTCGGGATCCCGAGGAGTGCCTCCTTCACCTCGGGGAAGGAGGCGATCGTCCCCAGATCCTGATCGGCGGCGGCCTGCGGCCCGTAGAACGCGAGCTGATCCTTCGCCTTGTCGGAGACGATCTGGATCTGGCCGGTGAGGCTGCCGGTGACGCTCGCCTCCATCGCCCGCTCGACGTTGCCGAGGAGCGTGGTCCCGAAGACGAGGAGGAAGGTGCCGAAAGCCAGCAGCGAGCCGACGATGAGCACCTTTACCCGGTGCCCTCTCAGGCTGCGCAGCGCGAGGCGCAGGAGCAGGCCGAAGGAGTTGGCGCCCATGTCAGGCGGCTCCGGCCGAAGAGTTGCGACCGTCGTCGACGATGCGGCCGTCCGCCATCTTCACCACCCGATCCGCGCGATCCATCACCTTGGGATCGTGGGTCGAGAAGATGAAGGTGGTGTGCTCCGTGTGGTTGATCTGCCGCATCAGCTCGATGATGTTCGTGCCCGTGGTCGAGTCGAGGTTCGCGGTGGGCTCGTCGGCGAGGACGATCGCCGGCCTCGTCACCAGGGCGCGGGCGATGGCGACGCGCTGACGCTGGCCGCCGGAGAGCTCGTTGGGCCGCTGCCGTATCTGCGGGGTCAGCCCGACCTTCTCGATCACGTCGCGCACCCGGGCGTCCCGCTCCTTCTTCGAGAGTCCTCCCTGTAGCAGCAGCGGAAACTCCACGTTCTGGTAGAGGTCGAGGACGGCGATCAGGTTGAAGCTCTGGAAGATGAAGCCGAGCTTGTGGAGCCGCAGGTTGGTGAGGCCGCCGTCGTTGAGCTCGGAGGTCGACTGGCCGTCGATCCGCACCACGCCGCTCGTCGGCGTGTCCACACAGCCGATCAGGTTGAGGAGCGTGGTCTTGCCCGCTCCCGACGGAGCCGCGATCGCCGCGAACTCGCCGCGCTGGATCTCGAGGCTCACGTCGTGCAGCGCGCGCACCTTGAGCTTCCCGAGGGGGTACTCCTTCACCACGTTCTCGATCTCGACGATGGCCGTCACGCGTCCGCTCCTTGGCCCCCGGGGGACCATTCGGAACTGCCGTCCCTTCGGGACGCGCGACCTCTAACACGAGCGGGCCGATCGATCCGATGGGCGGAGTCCCGTGCAGGATCCAACCTGTCCGCTCCAGGTGAAAGACCGAGCGGGCAAGCGTCTTATCTGCTAAGATATCTTCACTGTCAAGGCCAGGATGGAGATGGCGATCGATCCAAAGAGCAGACCCGGCGCAGCGGAGGCCCTCCTCGAGGAGCTCCGCCGCGCCGTGGATCACGGTCACGCGTTCGACGAGGCGCTGGCGGCGCGGCTGGGGCTGAACCTCACCGACCTGCGCTGCTCGAGCCTCGTCGATCGCGAGGGGCCCCTCACCGCCGGGAAGCTCGCGGCGACGATGGGCCTCACCACCGGCGCCATCACCGGCGTGCTGGATCGGCTCGAGAGGGCGGGCTTCGTGAAGCGCTCCCGCGACCCGGCCGATCGCCGCCAGGTGATCGTCACCTCCGTCCCCGCCAGGGGCGAGTCGGTCGGCGCGATCCTCACGCCCTTCGTCCTGGCGATGGACGCCTGGTCGTCGCGCTTTCGCGAGGAGGAACTCGAGGCGTTCTCGCGCTACCTGCGCGGCTTCGGCGAGGTGATGCAGGAGCAGGCGGCGCGGCTGCGAGCCGACGCCGGGGCGGCGCGGGAGGCGGTAGGCGACGAGCTGTCGTTCCCGCTGGCCGGCGCGGCCAGGGGCAGGCTCGAGATCCCCTCCGGCGCGTCGAACGTGCGGATCGTCGGCGACGCCGCGATCGACGCGCTGTTCACCGGGCGCTTCCAGGGGAGGCAGCCGAAGGTGGTCGCCCGGGGCGGCGTCGTCCGCATGGAGTACACCAGGTTCACCCTCTTCGATCTGCGCAGGCTCGCCTCGCGGCTCACGCTGAACGCGGGGATCCCCTGGTCGATCCTGCTCCAGGGAGGGATCTCGAAGCTCGAGGCCGACCTGCGGGAGCTCACCCTGGAGTCCCTCGAGATCCGGGGCGGCCTCAGCCACGCCACCTTCCACCTGGGCAGGCCGGCGGGCACCGTGCCCGTCCGGCTCACCGGGGGATCGCACAGGCTGCTGATCCGTCGGCCGGCGGACGTGCCCGTCTGCGTGCGGGTGTCCGGCGGCGCCAACCGCCTCGCTCTCGACTCCATGCACTTCGGGGCGGTCGGCGGGCACTCGCGAGTGGAGAGCCCGGACTACTCCAACGCGGCGGATCGCTACGACGTCGAGGTGGCGGGAGGGGCCAGCGGCCTCACGATCGAAGCGGTGTGAGGCAGGGCCTGCGGAACACGCAGCGGGCGCAGGTCTTCTCGGAGTCGGTCTTCGGGAACGACGTGGCGCTGGCGGTGTTGGTCTCGCGATCGTCGAGGAGGCTCTGCATGTGGGCGATGGAGGCGCCCATCCGCTCCTCGAACCCGCGGATCGAGTCGGCGTGGATCGGGACCTCGACCTCGTCGAGGGAGGGCAGGTACACCACCCGGCACTCCACCTTCTCGAGCGGCACGTCCCACGTGGCGCGGGCGTAGAGGGCGTAGCCGAGGAGCTGCTCCCCGTCGCTCTCGCGGGGCTTGCCCGTCTTCCAGTCGACCACCATCACGCCGCCGGAGGTGCGGTAGGCGAAGTCGGGCGCCGCGTAGATCTTCGTGCCCTCGTGGACGAAGGAGCCCAGCTCGTCGATCGGCAGCCACTCCCGGGCCTCCAGCCGCTGCGCGATCTCCAGCCAGCGGGAGGCGAAGAACGAGCGCAGGCAGGACTCCACGAGCTCCCAGCCCGCCCGCCACTCGTCGTCGGCGATAGCCTCGTCGTACTCGTGCTCCACGAGGCCGAAGGCCTTGCGCACCCGGTAGCTCTTCTCGCGGGACTCGCGGAACTGGGCGCGCATCGAGGCGCGCACCTGCGCGACGACGGCCTCGGGATCGAAGGGGTGCCCGTCGCGGACCATGGTGAGGATCCGGCGGATGGCGTCGTGGACGGTGGAGCCGTTCCAGGCGTGGCGGCCGGTGAGCTTCTTGAGGGTGTAGAGCTCCTTCACCTCGGGCGAGGCGCCGCGCTCCCAGCCGCCCCAGCTCCCGTAGTAGTGGAACCAGTACTGCCTCGGGCACTCCTCCAGCTTCCCGTGGCGGCTCTTGGACCAGGAGAACTCGTTCTGCAGCGGCTTGCGCTCGAAGGCCATCCGCCGTTTCTAACATGCGGGGAGCGCGAACCGCCTCTCTTCGCCCGTGCGTCGCGCTCGCGTCGGCCGGCGCGCTTTCAGGAGCCCTGATCCAGGAACCGCGAGAAGCCCTGGTTGAGCCACTCGCCGCCGTCGACGACGAGGCACGCGCCGTTGACGTACGCTGCGTAGTCGCTCGCCAGGTAGGAGGCCGCCCAGGCGATCTCCTCCGGCGTGCCGAACCGGCCGAGGGGCACGCCGTCCTTCACGGCCTTCGCCACCTGGGGGACGGAGAAGAGCTTGTCCGCGCCGCCGGTGCGCTCGATCGGCCCCGGCGCTATGGCGTTGACGCGGATCCCTCGAAGGCCCCACTCCACCGCGAGGGTCTGGGTGAGGCTGAGGACGCCCGCCTTCGCGGCGGCGGAGTGCACCGTGCCGGGCCCGCCCGTCCACGCGTAGGTCGCCACGAGGTTGATGATCGATCCGGGTTGCTTCGCCTCGAGGAGCCTGCGGCCGAAGGCCTCGGTGCAGAAGAAGGTGCCGTTGAGGACGATGTCGATGACGGCCTTCCATCCATTGACCGTGAGCTGACTCGCCGGGACCACGAAGTTCCCCGCCGCGTTGTTCACGAGGATGCTCGCGTTGCCGAAGCGCTCGGTGACCTTCGCCGCCACCTCCTCCACCGCGTCGGGCTGGCGCACGTCCAGGACGAACCACTCGACCTCGGCGTCCTTGGCCGCGCCCGATCGGATCTCGGCGGCCGCGGCCTCGAGCACCTCCTGCTTGCGCGACGCGATCACCACGTTCGCGCCGAGCCTCGCGAACTCCTTGGCGATCGCGAGCCCCATACCGGTGCCGCCGCCCGTCACCACCGCCGTGCGTCCCCGAAGCGTCCCTTCCGCGAGCATGCCAATCCCCTTGCGCCGAGAGAGAATCGTCAGGATACGGGACGCTGCATGGGGGCGCCACGAAGGAAGGCCATGTCGAGGATCCATCCGTTCCCCGCCGCCGAGGTGCGGCGCCTCCACCGCGAGCTCCTCGGCTGGTACGGGGAGGTCGCGCGGGATCTGCCGTGGCGCCGCACCAGGGATCCGTATGCGATCTGGGTGAGCGAGGTGATGCTCCAGCAGACCCGCGTGGAGACGGTGAAGCGCTACTACGGGCCGTTCCTGGAGAGGTTCCCGACGGTGGAGGCCCTCGCCGGGGCGCCGCTCGACGACGTCCTCGCCAGGTGGAGCGGCCTCGGCTACTACGCGCGGGCGCGGTCGCTGCACCGCGCCGCGGGAGAGGTGGTGGAGCGGTTCGGCGGCGCGCTCCCCGTGGATCCTTCGGCCTTGGCGACGCTGCCGGGGTTCGGCCCGTACACCACGGCGGCGGTGGGCTCGATCGCGCTCGGCCTCGATCTCGCCGCGGTCGACGGCAACGTGGCCCGGGTCTTCTCCAGATGGACCGAGCGCGAAGGAGATCCCCGCGAGCCCAAGGCCCTGGCCCACTTTCGGGAGCTGGGCGCGGCGCTCCTCCCGCGAGGGAGGGCGGGCGACTGGAACCAGGCGCTGATGGAGCTCGGCGCGTCGCTTTGCGGTCCCGGATCTCCCTCTTGCGGCGGCTGTCCGGTGGCGTCGTCGTGCCGGGCGCTCCGCGCCGGGCGCCAGGAAGAGCTGCCCCCGCGGCGGCGCGCCAAGGCCAGGCCCTCGCTGCGGCTCGCGGCGGCGCTGGTGCGCAGGGGCGGCGAGGTGCTCCTCGCCAAGCGGCCGGGCGAGGGGCTCTTCGCGTCGCTCTGGGAGCTGCCCGCGGTGACCCTCGCGGACGCGGAGGAAGCCTCCGAGACGCTCCGTGCCTGGCTGGGCGGGGCGTCGATCGGCGCGGCGCCGGCAGCCGTCGTGTCGCAGACCCTCACCCATCGCGAGCTCGAGCTCTCGATCTACGAGGTGGACGCCGGCGAGCTGGAGCGGGTCTCGTGGCGGGTGGCGGAGCCCTACGTGGACGCGCGCTGGTGCAGCCCGGAGGAGGATCCGCCCGGCGGCCTGTCGAGCGTCACCCGCAAGGCGCTGCGCGCCGCGGTCCGTGGCGACGAGCGAGGCTGAGGTATGCTGGCGGGTCCCACGAAGAGAGGAGCCAGGAGAGATGCCCGAGATCCGAGTGGCGGGCCGGCGGCTGCGGTACGAAGACACCGGGGGTGAAGGGCCGGCGGTCCTCCTGCTCCACGGGTTCCCGCTGTCCTCCGCCATGTGGGCGCCGCAGCTCCAGGCGCTGGGCGATCGCTTCCGGCTGATCGCGCCGGACCAGCCGGGCTTCGGGGGATCCGACTCCCCCGCCGATCCCGACGCGTGGCGGATCGGCGACTACGGAGCGGCGGCCTGCGCGCTCCTCGACTCCCTCGGGATCGCCAGCGCCGTCGTCGCCGGACACTCGATGGGAGGCTACGTCGCCTTCTCCCTGATGCGCCGCAACCCGGATCGCGTGCGAGCGCTCGTGCTGGTGGACACCCGAGCCGGCGCCGACTCCCAGGAGACCCAGGCCACGCGGGAGGAGCAGCAGAAGGAGGTGCGCGCGTCGGGGACCGCGGCGCTGAGGCCGAGGCTGCTGCAGAAGCTGCTCGCGCCGAAGAACCTGGGAGATCCGTCGCTGGAGCGCTCCGTGCTGTCGTTGATGGATCATCCGGTCGCCGGCTACGTCGCCGCCCTGGAGGCGATGAAGCAACGCCCCGACTCGACGCCGATGCTCTCGCGCATCCAGGTGCCGACGCTCGTCGTGGTCGGCGCCGAGGACGTGCTCACGCCCCCGTCGGTGGCGAGGGCCATGCAGGCCGCCATCCCGGGCGCCAGGCTCGCCGAGGTGCCGGGCGCCGGACATCTCGCGAACCTCGAGGAGCCGGAAGGCTTCAATGAGGCGCTGGCCTCGTTCCTGGCCGCGCTCTAGTCTAGGAGGCGCGAGACGATCCGCCGTCGCTCCCGAGCGATCCTGCCCGGGGGCGGGCTCCGGGAAGCCCCCGGCGTGCGCGGCCGTTGAGCCGAAGGAGGCAGAAGATCGTCATGGCCAGTCGTTCAAGACCCAAGCCCCACACCGCCCTGGCGGTTCCTTCCCTGGAAGGAGCCGCGCCCGAACTCCTCGTCACCGAGGTTTCCGAGGCAGAGGCGGAAGGGGCTCCCCGCACCGAAGTCGGAACGGAGCGCCGCGAGGCGACCGTGACCTCGCTCGCCGACGCGGCGCAAAAGCGTCGGCCCGCCCTCGCGCCGGCGCCTCAGGAAGGCGCGCAGGCGCCCGACGCCGAGGGCGCTGTCCCGGCGAAGGGCAAGAAGGCGACGGAGAAGGCGCCGGCGCCCGCGACCCCAGAGGTCCGGGTGAGGCGCATGCACCGCCGCGATCTCAACCGCACCTGGGAGTTCCTGAAGCTGGTCTTCCGCGACGTGAACCGGGAGACGGTGGAGTACCAGCGCCCCCGCTCGAAGAAGCGGTTCTTCGAGGTCTACGAGGAGGAGGGCGAGCAGCTCCTCTTCGAGATCGGCGACAAGATCGTCGGCTACGCGGAGTGCGCGTTCGACGCCAGCGGCGCCGACAACTGGATCAACCCGCGCTACTTCGAGAAGCGGGGCATGCGTCCGCTCTACGTCGACGAGCTCGCGGTGCACCCGGACTTCCAGGGCCACGGCGTGGGCGCGTTCATGCTGGATCAGGTCCAGCACCTGGCGCGGGTGCGCGGCTGCACGCACCTGGTGCTCGAGGTGGCGGAGAACAACAAGAGCGCGCTCTCGTGGTACCGGAAGCGGAACTTCTTCCGCCTGGACGCCGCGATCTTCATGGCGCAGAAGCTGCCGGCGGAGCCCGAGCTGCTGCCGCCGAGGCGCCTGCCCCGGCGCATCCCCAAGCCGGGCTCGGCCACGCCCGCGGCGACTCCCAGGCCGGTGAAGGGGAGCAGGCGCTCGTCCAAGACCAGCCGCAAGTAGCGTTCGGGCAGGGGCCTCTCGTCGCGAGCGGCCCTTCGCCTTTCGAGCGGGGCGCCCTGCCCAGGCACCATCTTTGAGGGCATGGGTGCCAGGGCATCGGGGGTCATGGCGGCGGCGCTCGTCGCTCTGCTCGGAGGCGCGATCGGCGTGGCGTCGGACTCCCTGTCCGACACGACGGATCGGCTGCGGGCGCTCGTCGCCCAGGCGGGCGAATATCCCTCCAATCAGGAGCCGTCTCCTCCCGGCCAGGACCAGTATCCGCCGGACGAGGCGATGGGCCCCGAGATCCCCAGCCCGGTTCCCAACCCCCAAGGCGAGGGCAGGCTCGCGCCGCCGGGGGACGAGGTGCTCGATGGGCAGGGATCCGAAGGTGGCGAGGCGGTGCATGGAGGCGAGGCCGTCGACCCTGGGAGCGCCGTGACTGGATCGCATCCAGGGGACGCGCCGGCGCCGACGTCACCCGAGCCCCGGGTGGGCACCGAGCCGGCCATGCCGCCGCCGGGACCCACGCCGCCGCCGCCGGGGGCCGAGGGGTATGCGCAGGAGGAGCAGCCTGGTGCCGAGGGCGGAGCGCAAGAGGAGGCACAGCCGGGCGCCGAGGGCTACGCGCAGGAGGAGGCACAGCCGGGCGTCGAGGGTGCGCCAGCCGAGGCGCAAGCGGGCGTCGAGGGCAGCGCCCTGGACGAGTCGCTCGCCGGTGGAAAGGGCGGCGCGCTGGGGGAGTCCCTTGCTGGCGGCGAGGGCGGCGCGCTGGAGGAGTCCCTGGCGGGCGCCGAGGGCGTCCCGAACGAGGAGTCCCTGGCGGGCGCCGAGGCCCGAGCAGGCGCAGGAGCCGCCGCGCCGCCGGGCGAGACCGAGGAGGAGCTGCAGGCGCGGCTCTCGGGGCTCGAAGCGGACCTCGCGGATCAACGGGCCGCACAAGAGGAGCAGGCCGCGGCGGACGATCAGCGGGTAGCCGAGCTGGAGAACAACTTCGACGATCTCCAGCAGCGCGGCGCGTCCCTGGAAGAGAACCGCGCCAGCCGGGTCGAGCGCCTGCAGAGCGGGATCGACGGGATGCGCTACGTGTTCCAGGTCCTCTCGGTGGGTAGCTCGGATCTCGACGGCGATCTCTCGATGGTGGCCGACGAGCTGCAAGGTGTTTCCCAGGATGCCGCTCGATACGCCGGCCCCAGGGAGGCCGAGCTCGCATCGCGATCCGAGGCAGCGGTGCAGGCAGCGCGCGAGGCGATCGCCAGGGAGGACCTCTACGCCGCCAGGATCGAACTGGGCATCGCGCTCGCCAACGCCCGCGCGGCCCAGGCCGCGGCGGCCGACGGGACCCAGCAGCTCTTCCGCTGACGCGCGCCTGCGAAGCGATCGCGGTGAGATCCCTTCGGTCGAACGGCTTAGTGCGCGAGAGGATCAGCCGGCTGCGACGCGCTTGCGCGGCTTGCCGGCGAGGTACTGCTTCGGCCAGGAGGCGCCCTCCCAGCCCATGTCGACAGCGGCGTGCAGCGTCCAGTGGGGGTCGGCGAGGTGCGGCCTCGCCAATGCGCACAGATCCGCGCGGCCCGCGGCGAGGATCGTGTTCACCTGATCCCAGGTGGAGATGTTGCCGACCGCGATGGTGGGGATCTTCGCCTCATGCCGCACCTGGTCGGCGAAGCGCGTCTGCCACATGCGGCCGTAGACGGGCTTCGCGTGGATCGAGGTCTGGCCGGTGGAGACGTCGATGACGTCGCAGCCGAGCGCCTTCAGCGCCACCGCCACCCGCACCGCGTCGTGCCCGGTAAAGCCGCCCGGCACCCAGTCGGTGGCGGAGATCCGCACGGAGATCGGCTTGTCGGCGGGCCACGCCTCCCGCACCGCGCGGAAGACCTCGAGCGGGAAGCGCATGCGGTTCTCGAGGGAGCCGCCGTACTCGTCCTCGCGCACGTTGGAGAGGGGAGAGAGGAAGCTCGACAGCAGGTAGCCGTGGGCGAAGTGCACCTCGATGATGTCGAAGCCCGCGTGCTCCGCCCGGCGCGCGGCGGCTGCGTAGGCGGCCACCAGGCGATCCATCTCGGAGCGATCGACCACGCGTGGGATCTGGCCGTGTGGGAGGTAGGGCAGGGGAGACGGCCCCAGGATCTCCCAGGCGCCGGAGGGGAGGGGCTCGTCGGAGCCGCCGTCCCACGGGAGGCACGTCGCGGCCTTGCGGCCGGCGTGGCCGAGCTGCAGCCCGATCTTCGCGTCGGTGCGGGCGTGGACCGCGTCGACGATCCGCTTCCAGGCTTCCGCCTGCTCGTCGTCGTAGATGCCGGTGCAGCCAGGGGTGATGCGGCCCTCCGGCGACACGTTGGTCATCTCCGCCATCACCAGCCCGGCGCCGCCCATGGCCCTGGCGAGGAGGTGGCCGAGGTGGAAGTCGTCGGGCACGCCCTCGGTCGCCGAGTAGGTGCACATCGGCGACACCATCACCCGGTTCTTCAGCTCCATGCCCCGCAGGCGGAAGGGGGTGAACATCGGCGGCGGCAAGGGCTCGCCAGGGGCCGTCTTCACGCCGGCCCGATCCGCGAACCAGCCGCGCATGCGCTCGACCAGGGTCGGATCGCGCAGCTCGAGGTTCTCCCACCCGATGCGCTTGCTCCTGCAGAGCAGGCCGAAGGCGAGCTGCAGGGGCTCGAGGTCCCGGTAGCGCTTGAGGTTCTCGAACCAGCGCAGGCTGTCCTGCGCCGCCTTCTGGGTGCGCTCCACCATCCCGCGGCGCTCCTCCTCGTAGAGCGCGAGCGCATCGCGGACGCTCGTCGCGCGACCCAGCGCGTCCGCCAGGGCGATGGAGTCCTCGATCGCGAGCTTCGTCCCGGAGCCGATGGAGAAGTGGGCGGTGTGGGCGGCGTCGCCGATCAGCACCATGTTCTCGTGGTGCCAGCGCTCGTTGCGCACGGTGACGAAGTTGATCCAGCTCGAGTTGTTGGCGAGGAGCCGATGCCCGTCCAGGTGCGCGGCGAAGAGCCGCTCGAGGTAGGCGATGCCCTCGTCGACGCTCATCGAGTCGAGGCCGGCGGCTCTCCAAGACGCCTCGTCGCACTCCACGATGAAGGTCGAGGTCTCCTGGTCGAAGCGGTAGGCGTGGACCTGGAAGAGGCCGTGCTCGTTCTCTTCGACGAGGAAGGTGAAGGCATCGAAGACCTTGTCGGTCCCGAGCCAGATGTAGCGGCACTTGCGCACGTCCAGGCTGGGGCCGAACGCGGCCTCGTGGGCGGAGCGCAGCTGCGAGCGGATCCCGTCAGCGCCCACCACGAGGTCGTAGCCTCGGATCTGGGCGGGATCGATCTCGGTGCCGTAGTGGATGCGCACGCCGAGCGACTCGGCGCGGCGCTGGAGGATCGACAGCAGCTTCTTGCGGGCGATCCCGGAGAACCCGTGCCCGGTGGAGCGGATCGTCTCGCCGCGGTAGTGGAGATCGATCGAGTCCCAGTGGGCGAAGGCGCGGGTGATCGCCTGGTGGGTCTCCGCGTCGGAGTCGAGGAGGTTGGCGAGCGTGTCGTCCGAGAACACGACGCCCCAGCCGAATGTCTGATCAGCGGCGTTCCGCTCGTAGACGGTGATCTCGTGGGTGGGATCGGCCTTCTTGAGAAGGATGGACAGGTAGAGGCCCGCCGGGCCTCCTCCGATGCAGCAGACTCTCATCGCCGATGCGCTCCCTTCCGAGGGTTTTGGTTCTACCACGGAGGAGGGGCGGCGCAGCCGGGGCGCTACCGCTTCGCGCGCCCACTCCGCGGGGCCTTCGCGGCGGCAGCCTTCGGCTTCGCGGCGGCGGTCTTCGGCTTCGCGGAGGCGGCCTTCGGCTTCGCGGCGGCGGCCTTCGGCTTCGCGGCGGCGGCCTTCGGCTTCGCGGCGGCAGCCTTCGGCTTCGCGGCGGCGGCCTTCGGCTTCGCGGCGGCAGCCTTCGGCCTCGCGGCGGCGGCCTTCGGCTTCGCGGCGGCGGCCTTCGGCCTCGCGGCGGCGGCCTTCGGCCTCGCGGCGGCAGCCTTCGGCTTCGCGGCGGCGGCCTTCGGCTTCGCGGCGGCGGCCTTCGGCTTCGCGGCGGCGGCCTTCGGCTTCGCGGCGGCGGCCTTCGGCTTCGCGGCGGCAGCCTTCGGCCCAGGTGCGGGCAGCCCAACCCACAACCCGAGGGCGAGCTGAACCACACGCTCGAACTGTCGCTCGGTGACCGGCTGCACCGAGAGGCGCGACCCGCGGCGCAGGAGCTCCATCCCCTCGAGCGCCGGATCGGCGCGGAGCACCGGCAGCGGGACGAGCTGGGCAAAACGCTCGACGAAGCCCACATCCACCATGAACCAGCGCGGATCGTCCCGCTTGGAGCCGGGGTCGAAGTACTTGGACGCCGGATCGAACGCGAAGGGATCGGGGTAGGCCTCGCGCACCACCTGCGCGACCCCGGCGACGCCGGGAGGCTCGGCGTTCGAGTGGTAGAAGAGCACCCGATCGCCGACCTTCATCTCGCGGAGGAAGTTGCGGGCCTGGTAGTTGCGCACGCCCTCCCACGAGGTGCGGCCGTCCCTCTCGAGGTGCTCGATGGAGTAGGTGGACGGCTCGCTCTTCAGCAGCCAGAAGCGCTTCGGCGCCATGTCGTCGGCTCCTCGACTCGGCCGTGGCGGGTCGGGCCCGTTCGCTCGCGCCACGAGGGATCGCCGATGCGGACCAGGCGAATCAGATCTTCTGCGGACTGCGCCGCCATCGCCGCGTCGCGGGAGAGGCTGTCCGCCTGTGCGTCGAGTCCGCCGATGGCCACGTCGTAGGGGAAGTTCGACAGTCGCATGCCGCGCAGACTAAGCGAGCGGCGATCCGCCACCCAGTCCGCAGCGCAGGACGAGCTGTGGAAAACCGACGAGCCGCAGCGGTTCACCCGAGGCTGCGGCCGCCGCCTGCCTTGAGCCACTGGACGTAGTGCGTCTGGCAGTAACCCCTGGTGCGCGAGAGGCGATCGCAGCCGAAGCGCCCGCACATCGGCGGCTGCTCTCCCGGCCGACGCCGGCGCCCGGTGAGGCCGGGGAGGATCTTCGCGGTGCGCAGCGACTGCCCCTGCTCGACGATCCGGCGCTGAAGGTTGCGCGGCCGCGGCGCGCCTCCGCCGCCGTCGGTGAGCTTCGCGGCGAGCTCGTGCCCCAGCCGGACGCCGAGCTGACGGAATGCTTCTTCGAACTGATGTGCGAGCGCTCTCACGTAGGCCTCTCGACTCGGGCGACGATCGGAAGGATGCCATATATGGCGTTACACGTCATTCGATCAACATGCGTTCGCAAGGTGGGCTATCGCCTCGCCGTGAGGCTCGCACGCGGCGTTCGGCGCGGGCGGTCGCGGGCTCTTTCGCGGCCTCAGTACTCCGGGCGCGTCGTCCGGGTGAGCACGGGGACCTGCTTCCACAGCTCGGGGAAGAAGCTCTCGTCGATGCCGTAGCGGAGCTGCGATGCAGGCACGTCCTGCAGGCTCTTCACCTCGAGGCCGATGATCCGCTTCACCATCTCGTAGTGGTGGAAGCGCCACGCCTGGAAGCCTTCGTCCACCTCCATCATCGCCTGCACCACCAGCCACAGATCCCAGTTCTGCCGCGGGTTCGCGAAGAGGCTCTGCAGCTCGACGCCGGCACGTCCCCGCGCCCCCTCGAACGCGTCCCAAAGCGGCTCGCCCACCTTCAACATCCGGTTGAAGCCGGGAGACTGCTGACCACTGCCGCGGCCGAGGGAGCGAATCCGGATCACGTGGTAGTCGGCGGGCGCCATCGTCTCGATGATGGCGAGCTGGTCGGCGAGGAGCTTCTCGATCAGCACGACGCGGCGGAGGTGGTGCGCCGCCTGGCCGAGCTCGTCCGACGCGAGCAGGCTCGCGATCCGCTCCGTCTCGAAGACCATCGTCTTCATCCAGAGCTCCATCACCTGATGCATCACCTGGAAGAGGAGCTCGTCCGGATCCGCGCACTGGTCGGGAGGCTTCTGCAGCGCGAGCAGCTCCTCCGTGCGGATGTACTTCTCGTAGTCGGTGAGGCTCTTCTCGCGACCGTCGGGCAGCGCCATGGCTCTCTCGTCTCCCTCGTGTTGGATCGGGCGAACGGTAGCAGGCTCGCCCGATCGGCTCAAACGAGGATCGACCCGCGCCATCGACGACACGTCAGCGGCGGAGCAGCACGTACACCGCGCCGAAGCCGCCGTCCTGGGGACGCGCGGTGGTGAACGCGAGGACCTGCTTGCCGATCCGCCCCTGCGTCAGCCATCGCTGCAGCCCTTCCTTGAGGATCGGGAGGCGATCCTTCGAGTGCAGGCCGCGGCCGTGGACGACGAGGACGCAGCGGTGCCCCTTGCGGCGGCTGTCCGCTACGAAGCGATCGAGCTCGTCCTTCGCCTCTACCCGCGTCTTCCCGTGGAGATCGAGGTGCGCCTGCACCGCGTAGTCTCCGGCGCGCAGGCGGCGTAGCACGCGCTTGTCGAGGCTCCCCACCGAGCCCTCGATGTGCTCGTCGGATCCGGTCAGATCGAAGGGCGCGTTTCCGGCCACCAGCTCGCACAGCTCCGCGAGCGCGGCCTCGTCCTCGTCGACGATGCGCACGACCCGCATGGGGGCGGCGCCCTGGACGAGCTCCGGTCCCTTGTTCACGGGCTCCACCTCGCCGACGAACGTGCGGAAGAGCTCCGCGTCGTCGGCCACGTGATTCGGCTCCGCCAACTGGTTCGCCGGCGCGGAGGATGGGGGACGCGCGGGCGCGGGGCGTGCCTCCCGCCGCAGCGTCAGCTTCCCGAATGGGTTGTTGAACGGCCGCTCCTTCGCCACCCGTACGCTCCTTGCCTGCGCGCCTGCTGCCTATATTACCGGCGTTCCCGACGAGGACCTGGAGGGAACCGTGGAGCCGGTCGTTCACTTCCGCCGGCGGCGCGTGACGAGGGGCGCTCTGGTGATCCCACGAGCGCCCAGGGAGCGGACGTAGCGATGGCGCAGGGCACGGTGAAGTGGTTCAACGACGGCAAGGGCTTCGGGTTCATCTCGCAGGACGGAGGCGACGACGTCTTCGTCCACCACACCGCGATCACGATGGAGGGGTTCCGCACCCTCGCCGAAGGCGATCGCGTGGAGTTCGAGGTGGTGCAGGGGCCCAAGGGGCTGCAGGCGGCCAACGTGAAGCGGGTCTGACGCGCGCGCTCTTCAGGGACCGACGTACCGGGTCGGATCGGGGACGCCGGCCTCCCGAAAACCCCGCGCCCGGAGGCGGCACGCGTCGCAGCGACCGCACGCCCGGCCGTCGGGCGCGGGATCGTAGCAGGAGTGGGTGATGGAATAGTCCACTCCCAGCGAGACGCCCAGCCGGATGATCCCCGCCTTGTCGAGGTGGAGCAGCGGCGCCTCGATGGCGGGAGGATCCTGCGGGCAGGCGACCTGCGCGAGCGCGGCGAACGCCTCCACGAACTCCGGGCGGCAATCCGGATAGCCGCTGTAGTCGAGGGCGTTCACGCCCAGGTAGATCGCCCTGGCGCCGATCGTCTCGGCGAGGCCGAGGGCGAACGCGAGGAAGATCGTGTTGCGGGCGGGCACGTAGGTGGAGGGGACGTCCGCGCCCATCTCCTCGAGGGGGCGGTCCTTCGGGATCTCGATCCCGGGGTCGGTGAGAGCGCTGGTGATCGCCTGGGAGAGATCGATGCGGACCACGCGGTGGGACGCCGCCCCCAGGGCCTCCGCGACCTGCCTCGCGTGCTCCACCTCGGAGCGGTGGCGCTGGCCGTAGTCGAAGGAGAGGGCGTGGGCCTCGTGGCCGTCCCGGCGAGTGGCCACCGCGAGGCACGTGGTGGAGTCCAGGCCGCCCGAGAGGAGGACGACCGCGCGGGATCTCGGGGTGCTCACATCAGCGTCCCTTCGAGGACGTAATCGATGGTGCAGCGCGCGGGCGCGGCCTGCTGCTGTCCCCCGACGTCGCACGTGCAGGAGGCGGCGGCGTCCGGGAACTCCACTCCCTCGCGGATGCTGCCCCGCACGCAGCCGCAGTTGCGCCAGCTCTCCTCGCCGTCCACCAGCTCGGGGCAGGTCCGTTCCGGCGCCACCGGCGCGACGGGCTTGTCCGGCGTCGCGTCGCCGCAGTCCTTCGCGGCCAGCAGCTCCCCCGCGATCTCCTCGACCATCTGCATCTGGCAGGTGCACGAGCTCAGGCGCCTGCTGATCCCGGGGCCGTCGGCGGGCGTGCGGGTGCGGAAGGTGCTGCCCTCCAGGCGGCCTTCGCGGCTCGCCTCGCCCGAGGTCAGCCACAGCTTGCCGGTGTCACGCTCGTACGAGAGGACGCCCTCGAAGGCGAGCTCCGTGGGGGCTCCCGAGAACCGGCAGCGGGCGTCGTCCTCGTCGGTCTCCATCGTCGCCACGAAGCGAAAGCCGCCGATCACCTCGCCGGGCGGCGGATCGGTGGCCTCGCAGGCGGACAGGACCACGAGGATCAGGGCCGGGACGAGGATGTGTCTCATCGCCGGCCGACGCTACAGGCAGCAGGAGGAAGGCGCAACGGGCGGCTGGCCGCCCGTGGCCGCGCATGCCATGAATACGGCTCGGCGGCTAAGAGACCTTGCGAGAGGCCGCCCGGCGACGAGGCAGGTGACATGGCGCGGCTCCTCCGGATGTCCTCCACCTTCGTGAAAGACGTCGCGGTGGCTTTCAAGCGCGACGGCCTCCAGGACTTCGGTGGCGCCATCGCGTTCTTCGGCATGCTCGCGCTCTTCCCGTTCCTGATCTTCCTGGTGTCCCTCGTGGGGCTGATCCTCGATCCCGGGGTCACCAGCACGCTCGTGGACGAGATGCGGCGGGTCTCTCCCGGCCCGGTGACGGAGATCGTCGGCGGGCAGCTCCAGTCGCTCACGAAGGGCGGAAAGACCGGCCTCCTCACCGTCGGCGCCGTCGGCGCGTTCTGGGCCGCGTCCAGCGGAGTCGCGGCGGTGATGCGGGCGCTCAACCGCGTGTTCGGGTGCCCCGAACGCCGGCCCTTCTGGAAGGTGCGACTCATCGCGCTCGCCACCACGGCGTGCGCGGCGATCATGGTGCTGATCGCGGCGGTCTTGATGGTGGTCCTCCCCGCCGCGCTCCCGGCCTTTCCGGGGAGGGGCTGGATCCTCTTCGTGCGGTTCCCGGTGGCGGGGTTCCTGATGATGCTGATCTGGGCGGTGGCGTTCAACGTGCTCCCGGACACCCACCGCAAGTTCAAGGTCTTCACCGCGGGCTCGATCGCCGGCGTGATCCTCTGGATCCTCGCGTCGTGGGGGTTCTCCGAGTACGTCAACAACTTCGGGAAGTACCAGGCGACCTACGGCACCCTCGGCGGCGTCGCGGTGCTGCTCCTGTGGCTGTACATCTCCGGCCTCGTCTTCCTCCTCGGCGCGGAGATCAACGCCGTCTTGGATCCAGCCTGTCGCGCAGCCCATCGCCGAGCAGATTGAACCCGAGCACCGACAAGGCGATGGCGATCCCGGGGAAGAGCGCCACGTGCGGCGCGATCATGAGGTACTGCGTCCCCTGATCGATGAGAGCGCCCCAGGACGGCGTGCCGGGCGGGACGCCCAGGCCCAGGAACGACAGCGACGCCTCCGCGAGCATGGCGCCGGGGAGACCGAAGGTCGCCTGCACCACCACCGGGCCGAGCAGATTGGGGACGAGGTGGCGCACCACGATCCGCGGCGTCGACGCGCCCAGCGCCCTCGCCGCATGGACGAAGTCGAGGTCCCGCAGCGCGAGGACCTGCGCCCGGGCGAGACGGGCGTAGCCGGTCCAGCCCGTGGCGCAGAGCGCGAAGATCACGTTCCACAGCGAAGGACCGAGGACCGAGGTGATGAAGATGGCGAGGAGGATCCCCGGGAAGGCGAGGAGCACGTCGATCACGCGCACCAGCACCTCGTCCACGGCGCCGCCCCGGTAGCCACCGATCGTGCCGGCGAGGGTCCCGACCACCGCGGAGACCAGGGTGGCGAGGACACCCACGAGGAGCGAGATCCGGGCGCCATGGACGAGCTGCGCGAGGACGTCCACGCCGTTCTCGGCGGTGCCCAGGGGGTGATCGGGGCCGGGCGGAGCGAGCTCCTCGGCGAGGGAGATCGCGAAGGGATCCCCGGCGCCGAGGAGCGGCGCCAGCAGGGCCACCGCACAGAGGGCGAGCACGATCGCGAGGCCGATCCGGGGGCCGACGCCGCGCACCAGCGGGCGCCGCCTCGAGGCGGGCGCTGGCGCGGCGGCAGGGAGCCCGAGCGGCGCGGTCCCTTCGCTCATCGCCCCTCCCGCACCCGCGGATCCGCCGCGGCGTAGGCCAGGTCGGTGAGCAGGCTCACCAGCACGTAGGCGAGGGTGAAGGTGAGCACGCACGCCCGCGCCATGTCGTAGTCGCGCCGGTCGATCGCCTGCAGGAGGAGCGTGCCCATCCCCGGGTAGTTGAAGACCTTCTCGGTGATCACCGCGCCGCCGAGCAGCGCGCCGAGCTGCAGGCCCAGTACGGTGAGCACCGGCAGCATCGCGTTTCGCAGCGCGTGCTTGAGGATCACGGTGCGCTCGCGCAGGCCCTTCGCCCTGGCGGTGCGCACGTAGTCCTGGGACGTGGCCTCGAGGAGGGAGGCGCGGATCATGCGCGCGAGGAACGCCGCAAGGGCGATGCCCAGGGTGAAGGCGGGCAGCACCAGCCCTGCCGGCTGCTCCAGCCCCGACACCGGCAGCCAGTCGAGGTGGATCGCGAAGACGAGGATGAGCAGCGGGCCCAGCCAGATCCGGGGCATCGCCACCCCCGCCACGGCGAAGCCGCTGGCGGCGGCGTCGATCTTCCCTCCGGGCCGCGCCCCGGCGAGGAGCCCGAGGGGCACGGCGAAGAGGAGCGCGATGGCGAGCGCACAGCCGGCGAGGAGCGCGGTGTTGGGGAGCGCCTTGCCGATCCTGTCGAAGACCCGATCCTGGAAGGGAGGCACCGAGGAGCGCAGCTCGAGGGTGGCGGCGTCCCTCGCGAAGATCCAGAGGCGCGCGGGGAGCGGCTCGTCCAGGTGGAGCGCGTGGCGCAGCGCCGCCCGATCGGCCTCCTGCGCCTGCTCGCCGAGGATGGCGTCGATCGGATCGCCGGGGACCAGGTCGAGGAATACGGAGACCAGGAGCACGGCCCCCGCCGCGGCGAGGAGCGCGCCTCCGGTCCTGCGCAGGATCCGGCTCATCCGGTCTCCGCGCGGCGCACCCGGGCGAGGCTCTCGAGGCTCCCCTGCGGATCGACGACGAAGCCCTCGACGCCGCGCGACGACAGCCCGACCGCGTCCTCGTAGAAGAGGGGGAGCGCGGGGAGATCGCGGGAGAGGATCGCCTGGGCCCGGGCGTACCGCACCCGCCTCTCCGCCGGATCGGCGAGCTCGCGGGCCTCGTCGAGGAGCGCGTCGAGCGCCGGGTTGCGGTAGCGCATCCGGTTGCCGCCGCCCCACGCGGTCGCCTCGCTGGGGATCGATCCGGAGTGGTAGGCGAGGCGGAGGAGATCGGGATCGATCACCGCGGGCCACTTGAGCACGGCGAGCTGGAAGTTGCCGCGCTTCAGGTCGGACATGAGCGTGCCCCACTCCATCGACTGCACCCGCGCCTCGATCCCCGCCTCGGCGAGCTGCGAGGCCATGGCGAGGGCGATCGATCGGCGGAAGCGATCGGTCGAGGTCTTCAGGGTGACCCGCAGCCGCGGTCCGCCGTCCGCGGGATCGGGGAGGCCCGCCGCGTCCAGGAGGCGCCCCGCACCCGCGAGGTCCCGAGAGCGCGCGTCGAGATCCGGCGCGTGGGCCCAGTGCTCCGGGCGAAAGAGCGAGTCGGCCACCCGCGCCGCGCCCTTCAGCTTGAAGCGGGCCAGCGCCTCGCGATCCAGCGCGAGGGCGATCGCCTCGCGCACGTCCCTCCGTGACAGGATCGGATCCTCGTTCTGGAAGAGGAGGTAGGAGACGCCGGCGCCGGGGCCGACCTCCACCCGCAGCGACGCCTCGTCGCGCAGCGCCGGGAGGAGCGGCGCGCTCACGGAACCGAGGAGAAGGTCGACGCGGCCCTTGCGCAGCTCGAGGATCCGGGTGGTCTCGTCGCGGACGGTGCGGATCTCGAGCGCGCTGGGAGGCGGGCCCCCGCGGTGGAGCGGGTTGGGATCGAGGAGGATGGTGTCGCCGCCATCCCAGGAGGAGACGACGTAGGGGCCGGCGCCCACTGGGCGGAGGCGCTGCACCTCGAGGCGATCGACCCCAGCCGCCTCGCTCGGGATCACCCCGAAGGTTGCGTCCACCGGCATCGCCCCGAAGGGACGCGACAGCCGGAAGATCACCGTGGCGGGATCGGGCGCGTCCACCGCGTCGATATACGAGAGGGCGCCGCGGTGGGGCGATCCCAGCGCTGGATCCAGCACCGAGCGGAAGGTCGCGGCCACGTCCGCCGAGGTGAGCGGCGTGCCGTCGGAGAAGACGAGGCCCTCGCGGAGGTGAAAGGTCCAGGTGCGATCGTCCGTCGCCTCGAAGGAGGCGGCGAGATCCGGGACAGCGCGGCCGGTCTCGTCGATCCGGGTGAGCCCCGGCGTCACCAGCGCGGCGATCCGCATCGCGTTCAGGCTCAAGGCCATGCGGCGATCGAGGGTCTCGGGCGGCGCCTCGATGGCGAGCACCACGCGGTCCCGGGGCCTCTTCGCCGAGGAGCAGGCGACGGCGAACAAGAGCGGGAGGAGGAGGATCGGGAGGGCGCGCATCTTCTGGGGTCCGCGCGGATGGTAGCCTCCGCGCGGGAAGCATCCAACAGCCGACCGGGCATGGGAGTCGAAAGCGGGGCCCCGGGTGGAAGGCGGGCGCCGTCGCACACCTGCACGCAGCGCCCCCCGGCGAGTTTGCGTCGCCCTCTGGCGAATCCTACTATCGGGAGACAAGCGCCCGTCGGGCGTTTCGCCACCCTTTGGCGAGGACCTCTCGTGAACCTGGCAGCACTCCTCCTCCACCGCCTGCGAACTCCGGCGGCGGCGCTCGCCGTCTTTGCGTCCCTGCTCGTTCCCTCCGCGCCGTCGGGCGCGAGCGAGACCGCGGTGAGGAAGGTCGCCCCGCGGGAGGAGCCCGCCGGGGAGCTGCCGGCCACCATCGCGGCGATCCTCGAGGCGACGGCGATCCACGACGCGCGCACCGGCGTGCTCGTCGTCGATCTGGACACGGGGAAGGAGGTCTTCGGGAGGAACGCGGACGAGCTCCTCAACCCGGCCTCCAACATGAAGCTCCTCACCACGGCGGCGGCGCTGTCGCGGCTGGGGCCGTCCTTCCGCTTCGCCACCGAGCTCTACGTCTCCGAGCCTCCCAGGTCCGGGGTGGTGAAGGGCTCGCTCTACCTGAAGGGCAAGGGCGATCCCTCGCTGGACACCGAGCGCCTCTTCCGCATGGCCCGCTCGCTCAAGCACCGCGGGATCAAGGAGATCACCGGCAACCTGGTCATCGACGACACCTGGTTCGACGCGGAGTACGAGGGCCCGGGCTGGGAGCAGGACGACTCCGACCGGCCCTACATGGCGGGCGCAGGCGCGGTCTCGCTCAACTACAACTCGGTCGCGATCCACGTCCACCCGGGGGAGGCCAACGGCGCCAAGGCTCGGGTCGAGCTCGAGCCGCCCTCCGACTACCTCGTGCTCGAGAGCCAGGCCGTGACCGGTCCGCCGGGATCCCACTCCCGGGTGGTGGCGTCGTCCATCAAGGACGGCAGGCGCCAGCGGATCATGGTGCGGGCCCGCATCGCCGCCAACTCGCCCGGCGAGGTGCACTACCGGCGGATCAGCGATCCGCCCCGCTTCACCGGCGAGTCGTTCAAGACCCTCCTGGGCGAGCTCGGGATCAAGGTGAAGGGGAAGGTGGTGCTCGGCGCGGTGCCGGCGGAGCTGCGGCCCATCGTGGTGGATCGCTCCGAGCCGCTCACCGTGCTGGTCCACAAGCTCAACAAGTGGTCGCAGAACCACATGTCGGAGATGCTGCTCAAGACCCTCGGCGCCGAATCCCGGGGCTCGCCCGGGACGTGGGCGAAGGGGGCCGCCGCGGTGGAGGATTTCCTCGCCGAGGAGGTGGGGATCCCGAAGGGCTCCCTCGTGATCCGCAATGGCAGCGGCCTGAACGACACCAACCGGGTGAGCGCCCGGCAGCTCGTGCGCCTGCTCACGTGGATCCACGGCCGATCGCTGATCGAGCCGGAGCTGGTCGCGTCGCTGCCGATCGCCGGCGTCGACGGCACCACCCGCAACCGGCTCGGCGGCACGCTGGGCGAGGGGCGGGTTCGCGCCAAGACCGGCACGCTGCAGAACGTCACCGCGCTGGCGGGCTACGTCGACGCGGTGAACGGCAGGCAGTTCGCGTTCGCGATCGTGGTCAACGACTACCCGGGCAGGCTCTCGGCCGTGCTGCCCCGGGTGGACGCGATCGGCGCCGCCATCGCGTCGGTGGGATCGGAGGGCGGCAGCCGCTCCGCCGTGGCGCTCGCCGAGCCGCCGCCGTCGGATCCGAGCACGCCCATCGAGATCCTCCGCTCCCGGATCTCCACCTTCGCCGGGATGGGACGGGCCGAGGATCCGCGCAACGCCACCTTCCTTCGGGCGGCGCTCCGCACCGAGCGGGATCCGGCGTTGCGACCGGTGATCGCCGAGGCGCTCTTCCGAGCCGACCCTTCCGACTCGAGCGCGGGATCCGCCGTGGTGGAGGCCTTCGACGCGACGCCAGAGATCTTCGGCAGGCTCCAGGCCGCCGCCCGCGGCGGGGGCGTGCGGATGCCGGTGGTGGGGACCCTCGTGGCGTTGGGCGCCTCCGGCAACGTCACCGCGATCGCCCACCTGGTCTCGGTGGCGGAGCTCCTGGATCCGGCCGAACCGCTGGCGGACGAGCTCTCGGAGGGCCTCGCCGAGATCGGGCGCACGGCGCCGGACGAGCTCCTCGCCACCCTCGAGTCGTCCAGCAGGGGCGCGCAGTCGGCCGCCATCGGCCTCTTGAGCCGGTCGCTAGCCGGCGGCGACACCTTCGTCACCGTGCCGGTGGTGGGCGCCCATCCCTTCAGCGTGGCGCTGGCCAGGGCCGCCACCGGAGCCGACGAGCGCCTCGCCTCATTCGCCAGGCAGGTGGAGGTGAGGCTGGCGAGCGACCGCAGGCCCATCGACTCCGATCCGGTGCCGGCGTCCGTCGCGCCTTGAGCCCGTAGGGTCGCGAAGGCCCTCCTCGCAGGCTGAATGGAGTGCCGGGCCCGCGCGTTCGACCGCCCGCGGGTCATCCCTCTCCGGAGCACGCTCGAGAGTCCCCCCATGCCCCCTCTGACTGTCGGGGCCCCGTGGTAGGGTGCCCGCCATGGTCCGCGATCGCGCGGCCACGTGGGGCGCGGGTGATCCGCGCCTCGATCCGAAGGACGGCGGTGAGACATGGCAAGCGTCAACAAGGTGATCCTGCTCGGCAACCTCGGTGCGGATCCGGAGATGCGGTACACGCCCGGCGGGCAGGCCGTTGCGAACTTCCGCATGGCCACGACCGACTCGTGGGCGGACAAGAGCTCGGGGCAGCGGCAGGAGCGCACCGAGTGGCATCGGGTGGTGGCCTGGGGCAAGCTCGCGGAGCTCTGCGGCGAGTACCTGAAGAAGGGTCGGCAGTGCTACGTCGAGGGTCGGCTCCAGACGCGCGAGTGGCAGGACAAGGACGGCCAGAAGCGCTTCACCACCGAGATCGTCGCCGGACAGATCGTCTTCCTCGGCGGACGTGACGGAGGCGGTGGGGGCGGCTTCGGCGGTGGTGGCGGCGGAGGCGGAGGCGGTGGTGGCGGCTTCGGCGGCGGCGGGGGCGGCGGCGGCGGAGGCGGCTGCGGGGGCGGCGGCGGCGGCGGTGGTGGT
>Ga0182742_1000982_pt1 | contig 39205 bp, 43 predicted proteins | sample eDN5th37CBELigMG_FD_128880 | JGI IMG/M metagenome (GOLD analysis project Ga0182742, IMG submission 128880) | Enriched Miracle-Growth compost microbial communities from Emeryville, California, USA - eDNA 5th pass 37_C BE-Lig MG (version 2)... ... | reverse complement strand
CGGCGTCGTCTTCCTCGCCTTCCTCAACGGCCACCAGTCGCACTTCCGCATGGTGGGCGGCCTGGAGAGCGCGCGCAACGTGCTGCACCTGGCCGAGCTGTTCGTGCTCGCCGACCGCGCGGGCCTGCTGGCCGACCCCGAGCTCGCGAGCGCGCGCATGCGGCACGTGCTGGCGCTGGCGGGGGTGAGTTGAGCCGCCTCAGCTTCAACACGATGACCGCCGACCGCTGGTCGCTGGCGGAGGTCATCGACGCCTGCGCGCAGTACGGGATCGAGTGGATCGGCCCGTGGCGCCACAAGCTCGCCGAGCTCGGCGTGGAGGAGGCGCGGCGGCGCATCGACGCGGCCGGCCTGAAGGTCTCGAGCCTCTGCCGCGGCGGGTTCTTCACCGCGCCCAACGCCGACGAGGACAACCGCCGCGCGGTCGAGGAGGCCGCCGCGCTGGGCACGGACGTGCTCGTGCTGGTGTGCGGCCCGCCGGCGACCAAGGACCTGCAGGCCGCGCGCGACCAGATCGCGCGCGGGATCGAGCGGCTGCTGCCGTACGCCATCGAGCACGGCGTGCGGCTCGGGATCGAGCCGCTGCACCCGATGATGATCGGCGAGCGCTCCGCGATCGTCACGCTCGGCAACGCGCTCGACATCGCCGAGCGCATCGGCGAGGACGGCGTCGGCGTCGTGATCGACGTCTACCACACGTTCTGGGACCCGCAGCTGCCCGCCCAGATCGCCCGCGCCGCCGGGCGGATCGTCGGCTACCACGTCAACGACTGGCTGCCCGCCACCCAGCACACGCTGCTCGAGCGCGGGATGATGGGCGACGGGATCATCGACCTGCACGGCTTCAGCGCGATGATCGAGGCCGCCGGCTACGTCGGCCCGGTCGAGGTCGAGATCCTCAACCCGGCGATCTGGGACCTCCCGCGCGACGAGCTGATGACGCTGACCGTCGAGCGCTTCGAGCGATGCGTGCTCTAGCGACGCTCGGCCGTGGTCGTGCGCGGCACGACGCGGTGCGGCAGCACGACGCTCTCCGCGTTGTAGCCGCCGAGGATCGTGTGCGCCGCCTGCCGGCCCATCTCGTGCAGCGGCATGCTGACCGTCGTCAGCCCGACGAAGTGCGCCGGGCGCAGGTCGTCGATGCCCGCCACCGACACCTGCCCGGGGACGTCGACGTGCGCCTCGCGCAGCCGCATCAGCACGCCGATCGCCGCCTCGTCGTTGGCGGCGATCACCGCGTCCGGGAGCGCGTCGCGCGCCAGCAGCTTCTCGGCCGCGCGCACCCCGTCCTCGTAGGAGAACCCGCCGACGATCCGGTCGCTGCCGCCGGCGCGCTCGAACCCCTGCCGGCGCTGCGTGCTCGTGTGCAGCCCGAGCGGGCCCTCGACGAACGTGATCCGCTCGTGCCCGAGCGAGCGCACGTAGGCCGTGATGTCGTAGGCGGCGCCCTCGTTGTCGAAGAGGATGCTGGGCGAGGAGAAGTCGCGCTGGGCGAGCGCGATCACGGTCGAGCCGCGCTCGCGGCACTCGGCGACGGCGTCCGCGAGGTCGGCGGCGCTCGGGTCCGCATACCGACCGCTGCCGGCGAAGATGATCCCGGCCGCGTGGTAGTCGCGCAGCTGCCGGAGGTGGGCCATCTCGGCCTCGCTGCCCGACTCGGCGCTGCAGACCATCGTCAGATAGCCGAGGTCGGCGGCGACCTCCTCGACCCCGCGCGCGATCTCGGCGAAATAGGGATCGACGATGTCGCCGACGATCACGCCGATGATCCGGCTCGAGCGCGTGACCAGCGCGCGGGCGAGCGCCGAGGGCGCGTACCCGAGCTCCTCGGCGGCCTTCAGCACCCGCGCCCGCGTCGTCTCGGACACGGGGTGGTCGGACCCGTTGAGCACGCGCGAGCAGGTGGCGATCGACACGCCCGCGTGGCGGCTGATGTCGCTGAGCGACGCCATGACGCGTACGTTACGGGAGCAACGCGGGTGAGCGACTTGGTTAGCAGTCAAGGAGGAGAGATCGATGGACCCTGACGTCCTGATCGTCGGCGCCGGGCCCTCCGGCGCGATCGCGGCCAAGCGCCTTGCGGAGGAGGGCTTCCGCGTCCTGGTGCTCGAGCAGGGCGACTGGCCCGACTACTCGAAGGCGACGGTCCACCGCGAGGACTTCCCGCTCACCGCGGGCCGCGACTGGGGCTGGGACCCGAACGTGCGGCGCGCCGCGGGCGACTACCCGATCGACGATTCCGAGTCCGACATCACCGCGCTGATGTGGAACGGGGTCGGCGGCGGCACGGTCGTCTACGCGGCGCAGTGGCAGCGCAACATGCCGTCGGACTTCCGCGTGCGCACGCTCGACGGGGTCGCCGACGACTGGCCGATGACCTACGAGGACCTCGAGCCCTACTACGTGCGCGTCGAGCGCGACTTCGGGATCTCAGGTCTGGCCGGTGACACCGCGTTCCCGCCGGGCGAAGGGCCGCCGCTGCCCCCGGTCCCGCTCGGCCCGGCCGGCAAGCGCGTGGCCAAGGCCCACAACGAGCTCGGCTGGCACTGGTGGCCGGCGCCGCTGGCGATCGCCACCCGCGACTACGGGCACCTGAAGGCGTGCCAGCAGGTCGGCACCTGCCTGCAGGCCTGCCACTACCAGGCCAAGGGCAGCGCGGACCTCACGCACTGGCCGCGGGCGCTCGAGCTCGGGGTCGAGCTGCGTACTCGCGCGCGCGTGCGCGAGCTCACGCGCCGGCCCGACGGGCTCGTCGGCGGCGCGGTCTACCTCGACGCCGACGGCAACGAGCACGAGGTCAAGGCGGGCGTGACGATCCTGTGCGCCAACGGCGTCGGCACGCCGCGGCTGCTGCTGCTCTCGGACGACCTGGCGAACTCGAGCGGGCTGGTCGGCAAGCGGCTGATGATGCACCCGTTCGGGACCGTCGTCGGCGTCTTCGAGGAGGACTTCCGCGCCTGGCAGGGCCCGTGGGGCCAGTACATCCACTCGCTCGAGTTCTACGAGACCGACGCCTCGCGCGGCTTCGTGCGCGGCGCCAAGTGGGGGCTGCAGCCGACGGGCGGGCCGTTCTCGATGACCAGCGCCTACCCGTGGGGCGCGGAGAACGAGATCTGGGGCGAGGGCTTCCAGGACGCCGTCCGCGGCCGGCTCGGCCACTCGATCATGTGGGGGATCATCGCCGAGGACCTGCCCGAGGAGTCAAACCGCGTGGTGCTCGACCCGATCGGCACCGACGAGCAGGGCGTCCCCGGCGCCAAGATCGAGTACCGCCTGTCGGAGAACTCGCGCCGGCTGGTCGAGTTCCACCAGCAGCGCGCGCAGGAGTCGCTGCTCGCCGCCGGCGCCTACACGACCGTGGTCGCGCCGTTCATCCGCGCCACGGGCTGGCACCTGCTGGGCACGACCGTCATGGGCACCGACCCGAACACGTCGGTCGTCAACCCGCAGGGCCGCACGCACGACGTCCCGAACCTGTTCATCTTCGACGGCAGTGTCTGGCCGACGTCGGCGGGCATGAACCCGACGGCGACGATCGCGGCGCTGGCGCTGCGCTTCACCGAGCAACTGATCGAGTCCCGGCGAGACCAGAGGATCGCGGCATGAACGACCACCGACGAGCGCAACTCGGCGCGATCGCCGACGAGCTGATCCCCGCGGGAAGCGGCATGCCCAGCGCGTCCGAGGCGGGCGTCGCGGGCCAGTACCTGGACGAGGTCCTCGCCGCGCGCCCGGACCTGGCCGAGCCGTTGGAGCGCGCGCTCGAGGGCGTCGACGGGCTCGAGGGCGGCGCCGCGATCGCCAAGCTGCGCACCAACGACCCCGAGGGCTGGGGCGTGATCACCGCGGTCGTGCCGGGCGCCTACTTCCTCAACCCGGCGATCCGCGCGGCGCTCGGCTACCCGGGCCTCGAGCGGCGCCCGATCGACCCGGACGCGCCGCCCGACTACAACGACGACGGCCTGCTCGACTCCGTGATCGCGCGAGGTCCGGTCTACCGGCCGACGCCGGCTGATTGACTCCCGGCCCATGCCAATCCTGACACCAGGCCGTATCCGTCACGGCGTCGTCTTCACGCTCAAGCACGAGCCGGGCTCTGAGGAGGAGGCGGACTTCCTCAAGGCCAACGCGCAGCTCGCCTCGATCCCCGGCGTCGAGGAGTTCGAGATCATGCGCGAGGTCAGCCCGAAGAACGACTACCGCTTCGCGCTGACGATGGAGTTCGCCGACCGCGCCGCCTACGAGGCCTACAACGCGCACCCGGACCACGTCAGCTTCGTCAAGGAGCGGTGGGAGAAGGAGGTCACCGACTTCCTCGAGCTCGACTCCGAGGCGCTCTGATCTCGTTCTCGCCCCACCCGTGCGGGTGGGGCGAGGCATCGGCAACACGAGGGCCGCTGCGCGCGGGGATACGGTCAACGGGCCATGGAGACGTGGGTGATCGTTTGTGATCACTCGCGGCCGTCATGGCCCTTCTCGGAACACCTTCGCACGTTCGAGGTGGCGCAGCGGTGGGGGTGCACCTCTGCGCTTCACCGTGAGGAAAGCAGAGAGCGGCACCCCCCTCGGGCGATATGGCGGAAACGACTCCGAGCCACGGCGCGGACGTCCCACTGTCTCCGTGGCCCGTAACTTGACGGTATCCCGGCACTCGGCCGCGCGCCAAGGTGCGCGGCCGACGGGCCCGCGAAGAGCGGGCAGCGGTCCCGGCCATGGTGTTCAGTCGCCGGTGCGGCCACTCATCCGTGTGACGCAGATCACTCCGCAAGCGCTTGCGCCTTCTCTATGGTCGACCGATAGGAGGAGAGACACCACCGACGACAAGGAGGCACGAATGCCCGCTGCCGTACGCCGTTTCTCCACCTTCATCCGCGAGCGCCGGGAGCGCATGAGCGAGCGTCGCGAGCACGACCTCGCGATGCAGGACCCGGGGGTCGCGACCGAGCACGCGCTGTCGATCCAGCGCGCGATCGAGCGCGGCGAGCCCGGCTGCACCTTCTGCCACTAGTCGGCCCAGGGGCCGACGCCGCCGACGCGCTCGACGGTGTAGCGCACGATGTAGCCCGCGCCGCGCGGGGCCGGGAACGTCGCCGACGGGTCCTGGTAGACCTTCGTCAGGCGGTCGAGGAGCTCCCACGCTTCCTCGGTCGGACCCTCGATCGACGCGCGCGCCCGCACGACCGCGTACGGCGACAGGAAGACGCCCGGCTCGCGCGGGGCCTCGAAGGAGAGCACGACCCGCGGGTCGCGCTCGATGTTGCGCAGCTTCAGATAGCGGCGCATGTGCCCGGTGACGAGGTCGTCGCCGTCGATGCCGAGCCAGACGACCGAGACCTGCGGGCTGCCGTCGGCGTTGATGGTGCTCAGGTGCGCGAGCGGGCCGGTCTCGACGAGCTCGCGGAGTTCTGGGGAGAGATGGGCCATCCCCAAGATGGTTGCATGGGCAAGGGCCCCGGCGCGAACCGGGGCCCCGGTGACTAGAAGACCGGCGACTCGGTGTAGGCGCCCCAGACGTGCTGGAGCGCTTCGACCATCTCGCCCTCGGTGGCGTGCACGCGCGCGCACTCGATCAGGAAGGGCATCAGGTTCGCGTCGGTGGCGGCCGCGTTGCGCAGCTCGGCCAGCTTGCGCTCGACCTCGGCGCCGTCGCGGCGGGCGCGCACGGCCTGCACGCGGCCGATCTGCTTGCGCTCGAGCGCGGGGTCGATGCGCAGGATCTCCGGCTCGCCGTCGTCACCCTCCGTGTAGGAGTTGACACCGATCACGAGCTGCTCGCGGTTGTCGATGCGCTCCTGCAGCTCGAACGCCGCGTCGGCGATCTCCCGCTGCGGGTAGTTGCGCTTGACCGCCTCGACCATGCCGCCGAGCTCGTCGATCTTGGCGAAGTACTCGTAGGCCTGCTCCTCGAGCCGGTCCGTGAGCGCCTCGACGAAGTAGGAGCCGCCCAGCGGGTCGACCGTGTTGGTCACGCCGGTCTCGTGGGCGATGATCTGCTGCGTGCGCAGCGCGATCCGGACCGCGTCCTCGGTCGGCAGCGCGAGCGCCTCGTCGTAGGAGTTCGTGTGCAGCGACTGGGTGCCGCCGAGCACGCCCGCGAGCGCCTCGATCGCCGTGCGGACGATGTTGTTGAGCGGCTGCTGGGCCGTCAGCGACACGCCGGCGGTCTGCGTGTGGAAGCGCATCAGCCACGAGCGCGGGTTCTTGGCGCCGTAGGTCTCGCGCAGCTCGCGCGCCCAGATCCGGCGGGCGGCGCGGTACTTGGCGATCTCCTCGAAGAAGTCGATCTGCGCGTTGAAGAAGAAGCTCAGCCGCGGCGCGAACGCGTCGACGTCGAGCCCGCGCGCCATCTGCTGCTCGACGTAGGTGAACCCGTCCTTGAGCGTGAACGCGAGCTCCTGGGCGGCGGTCGAGCCGGCCTCGCGGATGTGGTAGCCCGAGATCGAGACCGGGTGCCAGCGCGGCATGTTGCGCGTGCACCACTCCATCATGTCGCCCAGCAGGCGCATCGCCGGGTCGACCGGGAAGCACCACTCCTTCTGGGCGATGTACTCCTTGAGGATGTCCGCCTGGATCGTGCCGCCGAGCCGCTCGGCGGGCACGCCGCTCTTCTCGGCGGCCACGACGTAGAAGGCCATCATCATCGCCGCCGGCGCGTTGATGGTCATCGAGACCGTCACGTCGCCGAGGTCGATCCCGCCGAAGAGCGTCTCCATGTCGTCGACGGTGTCGATCGCGACGCCCTCGCGGCCGACCTCGCCGAGCGAGCGCGGATGGTCGGAGTCGTGGCCCATCAGCGACGGCATGTCGAACGCGGTCGACAGGCCGGTCTGCCCGTGGTCGAGCAGGTAGCGGAAGCGCTCGTTGGTCTCCTCGGCCGTGCCGAAGCCCGCGAACTGCCGCATCGTCCACAGGCGGCCCCGGTACATCGTCGGGTAGACGCCGCGCGTGAACGGATACTCGCCCGGGTTGCCGATGAACTGATCGTGGTCGCGAACGTCCTCAGGTCCGTACAGGGCCTTGATCGGCTCGCCGGAGAGGGTGGTGCGCTCGACGTCGGTCGGACGCGGCTGTGGCGGTGCGCTCATGGAGATACTCGGACCTAAGATAGTTGGAAGTCCTCGTAATGGTACGACCTGCGCCCGCGTGCGCAACCCACGAGTTCTAGGATCAGGGGGCATATGAGCGAGTCCGCCCTGCGCGCCGCGGTCGTGGGCGCCGGTCCGTCCGGCTTCTACGCGACCGACCAGCTTCTCAAGGCCGGTTTCGAGGTCGACCTGCTGGAGGTGCTCCCGACGCCGTTCGGGCTCGTCCGCGCCGGGGTCGCGCCCGACCATCCGAAGATCAAGAGCGTCACGCGCGTCTACGAGAAGACGGCCAAGCAGCCGGGCTTCCGCTTCTACGGCGGCGTCGAGCTCGGCGGCCACGTCAGCCGCCAGGACCTGCTCGACCGCTACCACGTCGTGCTCTACGCGGTCGGCACCGCGGCCGACAACAAGCTCGGCATCCCGGGGGAGGACCGCCCCGGCAGCCATGGCGCCCTGGAGTTCGTGGCCTGGTACAACGGCCACCCCGACTACGCCGACCACGAGTTCGACCTCAGCGCCACCCGCGCCGTGGTGATCGGCAACGGCAACGTCGCCGTCGACGTCGCCCGCATGCTCGTGCTCGACCCGGAGGAGATCGCGGTCACCGACACCGCCGACCACGCGATCGAGCCGCTCGCCGGCGCGTCCGTGCACGAGGTCATCGTGCTCGGCCGCCGTGGCCCCGCGCAGGCCGCGTTCACCACGCCCGAGCTGCGCGAGCTGGGCGAGCTCACGCGCGCGGACATCATCGTCGACCCCGCCGACCTCGAGCTGGACCCCTACAGCGCGCGCTGGCTCGAGGAGGAGGGCGAGCCGACCAACAAGCGCAACGTCGAGCTGATGCGCGAGTACGCTCAGCGCCCCCCGCGCGGCCACGAGCGCCGCGTCGAGCTGCGCTTCCTGCGCTCCCCGGTCGAGATCCTCGGCGAGGGCGAGGACGGCCCGGTCACGGGCGTGCGCGTCGTCAAGAACCGGATCGAGAACGGCCGCGCGATCCCGACGGGCGAGGAGGAGGTCATCTCCTGCGGCCTCGTGATCCGCTCGATCGGCTACCGCGGCGCCCCGCTGGCCGGCATCCCGTTCGACGAGCGCAGGGGCCTGATCTCCAACCTCGGCGGCCGCGTGCTCAACCACGACGGCGAGCACGAGGTCGGCGAGTACGTCGTGGGCTGGGTCAAGCGCGGCCCGTCCGGCGTGATCGGCACCAACAAGAAGGACGCCACCGACACCGTCGCCCGCATCCTCGAGGACCGCGAGGCGGGCAAGCTCAACCAGCCCAAGGACCCCGACCCGGCGGCCTGCGAGAAGTTCCTCGCCGAGCAGTGCCCGCAACTGGTCACGTGGGAGGGCTGGCGCGCGATCGACGAGCACGAGACCAGCCTCGGCGAGCCGCAGGGCCGCCCGCGCGTCAAGCTCGTGCGCACGGGCGAGATGGTTGACGTCGCCTCGGGCTCGAGGTCAGTCGCCGGCTGAGCGCGCCAGCCGCAGCGCGACGTGGCAGAGGAGCCGGTCCTCGCCGCGGCCGAGGTCCACGCCCGCGATCTCCTCGATCCGCCGCAGCCGGTAGTAGAGGCTCGTGCGGTGCAGCCACAGCTGCGCCGAGGTCGCCTTGACGTCGCCGGCGAGGTCGAGGTAGGTCGCGAGCGTCTTGACGAGCTGGTCGTGGTCGCCCTCCAGGAGCCGCCGCAGCCCGTCCGGGACGTCGTCGAGCGTGGAGGCCGGCATCGCCGCCAGCAGCCGCGCCGCGCGCAGGCCGTCCCAGCGCACCAGCGGCTCGCCGCGCTCGGCGGCGACCCGCCGCGCCGCCAGCGCGCGGCGGTAGGAGCGCGGCACGTCGGCCAGCCGGGTGACCGCGTCGCCCTCGCCGACCGCGGCGTCGCCGCCCAGCGCCTCCGCGAGCTGCGCCCCGCGCGCCGGCGCGTCCACGACGCAGACCGCGAGCCCGTCGAGCTCGCCGCAGAGCGTGTGCTTGACCGGCACGCGCGCGAGGAAGCGCTCGAGCGCGTCGCCGATCGCCGGCCCGCTGCCGGCGTACACGAGCAGCGGCCGGTGCGGGAGGTAGCCGGCGGCCTCGAGCGCCGCCGCGGCGGCCTTCTGGCCGGCGAGCAGCCCCGCCAGCAGCTCCTGCTCGCGCTTGCGCCGGTCGAGCTGGGTGTCGGCCTCGGTCTGCAGCACGCTCGCGGACTCCGCCGCGGCCCTGCTTGCCAGCGCGACCTCGTCGTCGCTCAGCGGCCGATCCTCGAGCAGCCACAAAAAGCCGAGCCGCCGGCCGGAGCGCAGGATCGGCACGCACAGCCGCGCCTCCATGCCGATCGCCGGATAGGCCGGGATCCGCACGGGTTTCTGCGCGCGCCCGATCCCGTGGCCGAACAGCGCCTCGCGCGCCGCCGCCGGCGCCGTACGGCCGAGGATGCTCTCCGTGCGCACGGCGTCGAGCGTCCCGAACTGGGTGCTGTAGGCGATCGGGCGCAGCTCGGGATCGTCGACCAGCACGGGCCGGCCGAGCTTCGCGCTCAGCGCATCGACGATCTCCTGCAGCACGGCCGGATCATCTCATTGCCAAACTGGCCGGGTGCGCGCGATCGAGTTCCACGGTCAAGAGCGGCTCGAGCTCGTCGAGCGCCCCGACCCCACGCCCGGCGAGGGCCAGCTGCTGATCACCCCGACCGCGGTCGGGATCTGCGGGACCGACATCGAGATCTTCGAGGGCTCGCTCGCGTACTTCCGGATGGGGCTGGCGGAGTTCCCGATCGTGCCCGGGCACGAGTGGACCGGCACCGTCGTGGACGTCGGCCGCGGCGTGACCGGCTTCGCGCCGGGCGACCGCGTGGTGGGGGAGGTCGCGATCGGCTGCGGCGTCTGCGAGCGCTGCCGCGCCGGCCGCCACCACCTGTGCGCCAGGCGCACGGAGACCGGGATCGTGCACATGGACGGCGCGATGGCGTCGCTGATGGTCTTCCCGGCCGCGTTCGCGCACCGTGTCGAGCTCGAGCCGCGCGCGGGCGCGCTCGTCGAGCCGACCTCGGTCGCGCTGCACGCCGTCCGCCGCGGGCGCGTCGCCGGCCAGCGCGTGCAGATCGTGGGCGCCGGCCCGATCGGGCTGCTCGCCGCCCAGTGCGCGCGCGCCGAGGGCGCCGCGTCCGTCGTGATCTCCGACACGCGCGAGGACCGGCTCGCGCTGGCCGGGACGCTCGGGTTCGACCCGGCGCCGCCGGCCGGGGAGCACGACCTGATCGACATCGCGATCCTGTGCGCGGGCGGCCCGGCGGCGATCGCCGCCGCGTTCGAGGCCGTGCGCCCCGGCGGCACGGTCGTCGCGCTCGGGCTCTCGGGCAAGCCGACGATCCCGTTCGACTTCGACGGCATGGTCGTGCGCGACATCGACCTGGTCGGCGTGCTCGGGTCGGTCGGCTACTGGCCGGACGCGATCCGGCTGATCACCAGCGGCGCGGTCGAGACCGAGCCGGTCGTCACCGCCACGTTCGGCCTCGAGCACGCCCGCGACGCGCTCGAGCAGCTCGTCAAGCCCGGGACGCTGAAGGTGCTCGTGTGCCCGACCATGTCGTGACGCCGCCCGTCGGGGACGGCCCCTGGCCGGGGGTCGTCGTCCTGCACGAGGTCCTCGGCGTCACCGACGACGTGCGCGAGCACGCCGGGCGGCTGGCCGCGGCGGGCTACATCGCGCTCGCGCCCGACCTCTACGCGGCGCGCTGCATCCCGGGCGTCTTCCGCGACCTGTTCCGGGGGACGGGAAGGACCTTCGACGCGATCGACGGCGCCCGCGGCCGGCTCGCGGCGCGGCCGGACTGCACGGGCCGCGTGGGCGTGATCGGCTTCTGCATGGGCGGCGGGTTCGCGCTGCTCAGCGCCGTCCGCGGCTTCGACGTCGCGGCCGCGAACTACGGCCCGCTCCCGCGCGACCTCGACGCCCTGCGCGGCGCGTGCCCGCTCGTCGCCAGCTACGGCAGGCGCGACCGCGAGCTGCCGCGCGCCGCCGCCAAGCTCGACGCGGCGCTCGAGCGTGCCGGCGTCGTCCGCGACGTCAAGGAGTACCCGGACGCCGGCCACTCGTTCATGAACCGCCACAACACCGGGCCGCTGAGCCCGGTCCTGCGCGTGGCCGGGATCGGCTTCCACCAGCCGTCGGCCGAGGACGCGTGGGCGCGCATCCTGCGCTTCTTCGCCGCGCACCTGCGCTGAGCTCAGAGGTCGCCGTCGGGGATCCGCCCGGCCAGCAGCTGCTCGACGTGGGCCGGCGTGAAGGGCGCGTCGAACAGCTCGGGGTGCAGGTGGAAGGCGCGGAACAGCCGCGCGATGTAACACATCCGCTGGTCGAGGTCCGACCAGTCGCGCACGTCGCCCCCGAAGCGCTCGAACAGCGCGGCCAGCTCGGCGTCGGTGAGCTCGCGCAAGGCCTCCGGGACCGGCTCGTCGAGCGGGGCGCCGAGCGCGAGCACGCGGCCCGGCAGCGTGAGCACCATCAGCGAGTGCGTGATCAGCTCGCGCGCGATCGCGTCGAGCGTACGCTGCGCGGGCATGGCCAGCGTCGCCACCGCGCGCCGGACGCGCGGGCGGCGGTTCGGGCACAGGCGCCGGCCCAGGTCCTCCTTGGTCGTGTAGGCGGCGTCCATCGCCTCGCGGATCTCGGGCTGCAGGCGCGTCTGCTCGTGCAGGCCGATCTCGAGGTTGGCCAGCAGCATCTGCTGCGGCGAGGGATCGTTCGCGTAGCGCGTGAACGCCGAGCGCAGCAGCCGTTGCCCGTCGGGCGGGTCGCCGTCGCGCAGCCCGGCCAGGAACGGGTCGAGGTCGGTCCGCAGGTAGCGGGCGAACTCGTAGCCGATCTCCTCGAAGACCTTGCGGTTGCCGCGCGCGACGGCGTCGCTGGCGCGCTCGAGTGCGTCGAAGGGCGTGTGCAGGCGGGCGGTCAGGCGCCCGATCCGCGACTGCGGGTCGAACAGCCCGTGCCGCAGCAGCCGGCGGCCGAGCGCGGCGAACGGGTGCAGCCATGCGCGCTGCACCTTCAGGCGCTGCTCGACGTAGCCGATGGCGTCCTCGCCGCGGATCGTGCGGCCCGCCTGGCGGGACGCCCACGTCGCGAACGCGCACCAGTTCGCGCCCTGGGCGCCGAGCGCCGCGGCGAGCCGCGAGTACGCGTAGGTGATCTCGAGGTTGCGGAGGACCGGGCTCTCGATCGCGGCGATCCGCCTGACGTCCTCCGGCGTGATCACCGCGTGCCGATGACCGCGCCGAGCGTCTCCCCGGCCAGCGCGACCGTCTCCAGATCGTGCACGTCGGGCAGCGTGACCGTCATGCCGTCCAGGCCGGCGTCGAGGTAGGCCTGCACCTGGTCGGCGATCGAGTCCGGGTCGCCGACGAACGCGCGCGACGGGTCGCCCTGGAACTTCGCGCTCGCCGCCTCGTGCGTGGGCGCGATGGACACGCTGGCCATGCGCGTCTTGGTGATCTCGGCGGGGTCGCGGCCCACGTCCTCGCAGTGGCGCTCGAGCACGCCGAGCAGGTGCTTGACGCGCTCGACGTCGCCGAAGAAGTTCGACCCGTCGCCGTACTTGGCGACGAAGCGCAGCGTCTTGCGCTCGCCGCTGCCGCCGATCAGGATCGGGATGTCGCCGCGGATCGGCTTCGGGTTGTTGTAGGCGCCGCGGACGCTGTGGTGCGTGCCCTCGTAGGTCGCGCGCTCCTGGGTGAACATCGCGCGCGCGATGTTGAGCGCGTCCTCGAGCAGCTCGAAGCGCACCTTCAGCGGCGGGAAGTCGAACCCGTACGCCTGGTGCTCGTTCTCGAACCACGCGGCGCCCAGCCCGAGCACGGCGCGCCCGCCCGAGATGATGTCGATCGTCGTCGTCTGCTTGGCCATCAGCGCCGGGTTGCGGTAGGTGACGCCGCCGACCAGCAGGCCGAGGTTGATGGTCGAGGTGCGGGCGGCGAGCGCGGCCAGGATCGCGTTGCCCTCCATCATCCAGTTCTCCTCGGGCCCGACGCCCGGGATCTGGTGGAGGTGGTCCATCATCGAGATCGAGCTGAAGCCGGACGCCTCGGCGGTCCTGGCGATCTCCACGAGCCGCTCGAAGAACGCCTCCGGCGGCGTGTCCGGCCAGTTGAAGTTGGGGACGTGCAGGTCGAGCTCGAACGGTGCGCGCATTCGGCACAAGCTACCCCTCTTTCCGACCGCGGTAGTGTCCCCTCGCGGTGGCGCCGTTCGACTCCAGGGCATGCACTACGCACTCCTGATCTACGAGCGGCCCGAGCACTACGCGGGCCTCAGCGACGAAGAGCGCCAGGCGATGACCGAGGAGTACAAGGCGGTCTTCGACACCCCGGGCGTCGTGGGCTCGGCGCACCTGCAGCCGACCGCGATGGCCACCACGGTGCGGGTCGCCGACGGCGAGACGCTCGTCACCGACGGGCCGTTCGCCGACACCAAGGACGTCTTCGGCGGCTACTACATCGTCGAGGCCGACGACCTCGACGCGGCGATCGCGATCGCCGCCCGCGTGCCCGCGGCGCGCATGGGCGGCTGCGTGGAGATCCGGCCGGTGCGGGGGTTCCTGCGCTGATCGAGCGGGTCTTCCGCGAGGAGTGGGGGCGCGTCCTGGCCGCGCTGATCGCGAGCGTCGGCGATTTCGACCTCGCCGAGGAGGCGGTCCAGGACGCGTTCGCGCAGGCGGCCGAGCGCTGGCCGCGCGACGGCGTGCCTGAGCAGCCGCGCGCGTGGCTGATCACGGTCGCGCGGCGGCGCGCGATCGACCGCCTGCGGCGCGAGCGCGTGCTCGCGGACAAGACGCGCCTCCTGGAGCCCGAGCCCCAGCCCGACGAGCCGATGATCGCCGACGAGCGCCTCGAGCTGCTGTTCACCTGCTGCCATCCCGCGCTGGCGCGCGAGGCCCAGGTCGCGCTGACCCTGCGCACGCTGGGCGGCCTGTCGACGGAGGAGATCGCGGCCGCGTTCCTGGTCGCGCCCGAGACGATGAAGCGGCGGCTCACGCGCGCCAAGGCGAAAATCCGCGGCGCCGGGATCCCGTTCGCGGTGCCGGGGGAGGAGGCGCTGCCGGCGCGGCTGGCCGCCGTGCTCGCCGTGATCTACCTGATCTTCAACGCGGGCTACGACGGCCGCGGCGAGCTCGCCGAGGAGGCGATCCGGCTCGGCCGCGTGCTGGCCGAGCTGCTCCCGGAGCCCGAGGTGGACGGGCTGCTGGCGCTGATGCTGCTGCACGACGCCCGCCGCGCGGCCCGGCTGGCCGGCGGCCAGCTCGTGCTGCTCGCCGGCCAGGACCGCTCGCTCTGGGACCGCGGGAAGATCGCCGAGGGCCGCGCGCTGCTCGAGCGCGCTCTGGTGGCGCGGGGCCCGTACGCGCTGCAGGCCGCGATCGCCTCGCTGCAGCTGGAGTCGCCGGTCGACTGGCCGCAGGTCGTCGCGCTCTACGACGAGCTCGCCGCGCGCACGCGCTCGCCCGTGGTCCAGCTCAACCGCGCGGTGGCGGTGGCCGAGGCCGGCGACGTCGCGGGCGCGCTGGCGCTCGTCGACGCGCTCGAGCTCGACGGCTACCGCTACCTGCACAGCACGCGCGCCGAGCTGCTGCGGCGGCTCGGGCGCACCGGGGAGGCGCGCGCGGCCTACGCGCGGGCGCTCGAGCTGGGCCCCAGCGAGCCCGAGCGGCGGTTCTTGGAGCGGCGGCTGACGGAAACCGCTCAGGCCCGAACCGTGTAGCGTCCCGGCGGGATGAGCACGCGAGGCTTCCACAGACGTCGCGCCACGGCCGACCACGGCCGCCTCCCGCCGGGCCAGTACCTCGAGGGCGGGTTCCCGGTCCTCTCGGCCGGGCCCACGCCGCGGACGCCGCTCTCAGAGTGGACGTTCTCGATCACCGGCGAGGTCGACGGCGAGCGCAGCTGGACCTGGGAGGAGTTCCAGGCCCTGCCGCGCGAGACGCCGACCGTCGACATCCACTGCGTGACGAGCTGGAGCAAGTTCGACACGACGTGGGAGGGCGTGTCCGTCGACACGCTGCTCGAGGACGTCGAGCCGCTCGGCGGCTACGTCACCGCCTTCTGCGACGGCGGCTACACCACCAACCTGCCGGTCGAGGACGTCACGGGCGGCAAGGCCTGGGTGGTCTTCGGCTACGACGGCGAGCCGCTCGAGCCCGAGCACGGCGGCCCCGCGCGGCTGCTGGTGCCGCACCTGTACTTCTGGAAGAGCGCGAAATGGGTGCGCGGGTTGCGCTTCATGGAGTACGACGAGCCCGGCTTCTGGGAGACGCTCGGCTACCACGACCGTGGGGACCCGTGGCTTGAGCAGCGCTACCAGGGCGACTGACTGGCGGTTCGCGACGGTCGCGGCGATCGCGCCCGAGACGCCGCGCGCCGCGACCTTGACGCTCGACGTGCCCGGCTGGCGCGGGCACCGGGCCGGCCAGCACCTCGACGTCCGCCTGACCGCCGACGACGGCTACCGCGCGCAGCGCTCGTACTCGATCGCGTCCGCGCCCGAGGACGAGAAGCCGCAGATCACCGTGCAGGAGCTCGAGGACGGCGAGGTCTCGCCGTGGTTCGTGCAGGTCGCGCGCGAGGGCGACCGCTTCGAGGTCCGCGGCCCGTTCGGCGGCTGGTTCGTCTGGGACGCCGCGCAGACCGAGCCGCTGTTCCTGGTGGCCGGCGGCTCCGGGATCGTGCCGCTGATGTCGATGCTGCGCCACCGCCGCAACCAGGGAAGCGCCGTTCCCGTCCGGCTGCTGCTGTCGGTGCGCGAGCCCGACGACGTGTTCTACGCGCGCGAGCTGGAGACGATCGGCGCCGAGGTCGTGATCACCTACACGCGCCGGCCGCCGGCCGGCTGGGACGGCTACGCCCGGCGCGTGGACCGGGACATGCTGCAGGAGGTCGCGCTGCTCGGCGGGCGGGCGTACGTGTGCGGGCCGACGACGTTCGTGGAGTCGGTCGCCGACCTGCTGATCGAGCTGGGGCAGGCCCCGGCGGACATCCGGACGGAGCGTTTCGGAGGAGGCTGAGATGGACCATCTCGACGGCAACGCGGCCGCGGGCGAGCTGTCCGAGGTCTTCACGCGCGAGGCCACGGCCGCGCGCGCGACCTGCGCGGGCTGCGGCACGTCCGGGCCGGTGGCGGAGGCGATGGTCTACGAGGCCGGGATGGGCACCGTCCTGCGCTGCCCGGCGTGCGAGGCCGTGCTGCTGCGGCTCGCGCACCTCGGCGACGAGGTCGTGATGGAGATGCGCGGCGTGCGCGTCATCCGCTGGCGAAGCGGGCCCGGATGACCTCCAGCGCGTTCGTGGTCAGCATCGCCTCCGCCTGCTCCGGGTAGCGCGCCCGCAGCGCGTTCGCGAACGGCTTCAGGTCGGCGGCGGACTCGATCCCGCCCAGCGTGGGCTTGATGAAGCCGTCCAGGTCGGAGCCGATCGCGACGTGCTCGGGGCCGATCGCGTCGATGTGGCGGGCCAGCAGGTCGATCGACTCCTGCAGCGTCTTGGTGTCCTTGCGCTGCAGGCCGTCCTTGAGCTGGTGCTGGGCGAAGATCAGCCCGATCACGCCGCCGCGGGCGGCGATGCGCGAGACCAGCCCGTCGGTGACGTTGTACTTCTGGCGGCCGAAGCGGTAGCCGGCGTGGCTGACGAGCACGGGGTAGCCGCGCGGGTCGCGCCCGTGCTCGCGGTCCAGGCGCTCGATCAGGCGGAACGTCGCGTCGAGGGCGTCGTCGCGCATGTGGCTGACGTCCACCAGGACGTTGCGCTCGTACATGGCGGTGACGGCCGCCTCGCCGAGCGGCGACAGCGCCTGCTTCTGCGGGAACAGCAGGTCGTAGATGCGGTCCGGCAGGAAGGGGAGGGCCGGCGTGTTGGCGGCGATCCCGCGCCAGAAGAGGTGCGCGAGCGTGATGTAGAGCACGCCGCGGTCGGCGAGCGTGTGGACGTTGGCGGTGACCTCCGCGGGCGTCGCGCCGAGGTGGAAGCCGCCCTCGACGCAGTGCACGTACTTCGTGCCCGGCTTGTCGAGGTCGGCTGCGCTTCTGACCACCTCGACCTCTTGCTCGACGGCGTCCATGAGCTCGATCAGGCGGCCGAAGTACGCGCTCTCGGGCGGCGCGCCGTAGGGCTCGTGGAGGTCCAGCTCGTCGAACGGGCGGTAGAGCACGCTGCAGGCGACGTCCACCTCGCCGTGCTCGAGCAGCAGCGGCGTCACCCGCCACGACGTGTCCCAGTCGCGGAAGTTCAGCAGCCGCGCCGCGAGCGCGAAGATCGCGGCGCGCAGCTTGCCGTGCTTGCGGTCGGCGACCCGCGTCATCCCCTTCAACACGTCGCGCGGCGCCTCCACGCCGCCCAGCAGCCGCATCGGGAAGTGGATGTGCAGGTCGACCATCGCTACATCGTCTTCGCTCCGTTGACCGCGAGCAAGATCGCGTACAGCGACGTCGTCGCGCACATGTACAGGCGGTTGCGCTTCGGCCAGCCCCACGCGACGTTCGCGACCGTCTCCGGGACCTTGACCTTGCCCAGCAGCGTGCCGTCCGGGTCGTAACAGTGCACGCCGTCGGCGGCGCTCGTCCAGATCCGGCCGGCGTCGTCGAGCCGGAAGCCGTCGAAGACGCCGTTCGTGCAGGTCGCGAAGTGGCGCTTGTTCGTGAGCGTGCCGTCGTCGGCGACGTCGAGCGCGCTCATGTCGCGCGGCGCGCCGCTGTCGGCCACGTACAGCGTGCGCTCGTCGAGCGAGAACGCGAGCCCGTTCGGGCGGTCGAACTCGTCGCTGACGATCTGCAGCGCGCCCGTGACCGGGTCGACCCGGAACACGTAGCACGCGCCGCCCGGGAACTCCGACTCGCCCTTGTTGCCCTCGTAGTCGGACTCGATCCCGTAGCTGGGGTCGGTGAAGTAGACCGCGCCGTCCGAGCGCACGACCACGTCGTTGGGGCTGTTGAGCCGCTTGCCCTCGTAGTTGTCGGCCAGGACCGTGATCGTGCCGTCGTGCTCGGTGCGGGTGACGCGGCGCGTGCCGTGCTCGCAGGAGACCAGCCGGCCCTGCGGGTCGACCGTGTGGCCGTTCGCGTTGTTGGACGGCTCGCGGAACACCGCCACGTCGCCCGTCGGCTCGAAGTAGCGCAGGATCCGGTTGTTCGGGATGTCCGAGAACACCAGCGACCGGTGGGCCGGGAAGTACGCCGGGCCCTCCGTCCAGCGGCAGCCCGTGTGCAGCTGCTCGAGCTGCGCCGACGGCTTGATGCACGCCTCGAAGCGCGGGTCCAGGATCTCGAACGGGTTCATCGCTCGCGCAGCAGCGGCAGCACGTCGTCGGCGAACGCGTCGATGGAGCGCCGCTGGTCGTTGCCCGGGAAGTGGAACACCAGCTCGGTGAACCCGAGGTCGATGTACGGCTGGATCTTGGCCACGACCTCCTGCGGGTCGTCGGAGACGATGAAGCGCGTGTGCGCGCGGTCGACCGCCGCGTCCGCGAGGCGCTCCATCTCGACCGGGTCCTCCACGCCCTCCTTCTCCTCCGGGGTGAGCGCCAGCGCCGCCCACCAGTGCGTGGCCTTCTCCGCCGCCGCCAGGTCGCGGTCGTAGGACACCTTGACCTCGATCATGCGCTTGATCAGCGCCGGGTCGCGGCCCGCCTTCTCCGCGCCCTGCACGACGTTGTCCAGCAGGTCCACGTACAGCTGCGGGTCCTTGCCCGACGTGCAGATGAACCCGTCGCCCACCCGCCCCGCCAGCTTGGCCGCCAGCGGCCCCGACGCCGCCACGTAGATCGGCACCGGCGTGTCCGGCCGGTCGTAGATCGTCGCCCGGCGCAGCTTGTAGTACTCGCCCTCGAAGTCCACCCGCTCCTGCTCCCACAGCCGGCGGATGACCGTGATCGCCTCGGCCATCTTCATTCGCCGCTCCTTGCGGCCGGGGAACTCGCCGCCCGTGATCGGCGTCTCGTTCATCGCCTCGCCCGTCCCCACGCCGAGGAACACCCGCCCGGGCGCCAGGCACCCGAGCGTCGCGAACGCCTGCGCGATGATCGCCGGGTGGTAGCGCATCGTCGGCGTCAGCACGCTCGTGCCGAGCACGATGCTGCTGGTCGACGCCACCGCCGCGCCGAGCCAGGGCAGGACGCCGGGAGCGTGGCCGCCGTTGTGGCGCCACGGCTGCAGGTGGTCGGAGACGCCCGAGACCTCGAAGCCGCGGGCCTCCGCGTGCTTGACGAGCTCGAGCAGCTCCGTGGGGCCGAACTGTTCGTTGGACGCCTTGTAGCCGAGGGTGAGAGACACACCCGCACCATATGTCACGTGCGGCGTTGGGGCTGGTGACGTGTCCTGTTGGGGTTGGCGCGCGGCTCGCGCGGCTCGCCGCGCCCGCGCGCCACGCGGCGCCCCGCGCGGCTCGCGGCGCCCCGGCGCGCGCCCTCGCCGCACCCGGCCCCCACCGCGAACGGACCTCGTGTCGCCGGTGGCGACTGCGCGGGGCGGTCGTCGCGCCGCACGAGCGTCGAGTTCCTTACCTGAGCGGTGGGTTTCTCGACACTCGCGAGGCGCGCTCCGCGCGCCTCGCCCGCGCGGGGGTGAGGAACAGTTCTTGCGCCACGCGAAACATCCGTTCATCACCCCCGCAGCGAACGGGGCTCATGTGGCCGGTGGCGACCGCGCGGGGCGGTCGTCGCACCGCACGAGCGTCGAGTTTTCACCTGAGCGGTTGGGTTTCTCGACACTCGCGTGGCGCGCTCCGTGCGCCTCGCCCACGCGCGCCTCGTCGGGCCCAGCCGCGGGGGGTGATGAACAAACGTCCCATCTCGTGTGACGGATGTACATCACCCAAGTACGGCTAGCCCTCTCGCCGGCACGCGCGTCGCCGCGTACCGTGCGGTCCGTTTGAGGTCCGCGGGGCGCTGAAAGGTGGCTGCCGGGTTCGAATCGCGGGCTCCCCCGATCGGGGCATGGACCGATGGCGGACCTCAAGGTTTACGATACCGTGTCGTAAATATGAGTGTGCAGGCCGAGACAGTCACGCGAGGGCGCCCGCGCGACCCGCGCCGCCGTGAGGCGATCCTGCGGGCGGCGATCGAGCTGATCGCCGAGGTCGGTTACGACCGCATGACCGTCGAGGCGATCGCGACCCGCGCGGGCGTGAGCAAGCCAACGATCTACCGTCGCTGGCCCGCCGGCAAGAAGGAGATCGTGATCGACGCGATCCGCTCCAAGCACGAGGACCCGGGCGCGATGGCCGACACCGGCAGCCTGCGCGGCGACCTGCTCGCCATGCTCTCCGCGGTCACGGGCCGCGTCGACGAGGACACGCACCTCGCCGCCGGCCTCATCAGCCAGCTGCGCGACAGCGAAGAGCTGGCGCAGCTGATCCGCGAGGAGGTCGTCGACCTCCAGCGCGGCCGCTATGACGCGATCCTCCAGCGGGCCGTCGCGCGCGGCGAGCTCTCCGCCGATGCGCGCATCACACCTCTGTTCTCCGATATCGCCGGGTCGCTCATCTTCGCCCGCTCCGCCGTGACGGGCGAGCCGATCGACCGGCCGTTCCTCGAAGAGCTCATCGACCACGTGCTCCTCCCAGTCCTGAATCCCCTCCCCAAGGAACCCTGATCCATGTCGTCCTCCTCCGGGGCCAACGAAGGCCTCGACCGCAAGCTGCTCGCGATCGCGAGCGTGGTCGTGCTCGGCGCGATCATGTCGATCCTCGACACGACCGTCGTCAACGTCGCGATCAACACGCTCGCGCGTGACTTCGAGACCGAACTGGCCACGATCCAGTGGATCGTCACCGGGTACACGCTCGCCCTGGCGACCGTCATCCCCGTCACGGGCTGGGCGGCTGATCGCTTCGGCACCAAGCGCCTGTACATCCTCGCGATCACGCTCTTCGTCGCCGGCTCCGCGCTCTGCGGCGCGGCCTGGTCGGCCGAGTCGCTGATCTTCTTCCGCGTGCTGCAGGGCCTCGGCGGCGGCATGCTGATGCCCGCCGGCATGACCATCCTCACGCGCGCGGCCGGCCCGCAGCGCGTCGGCCGCGTGATGGCCATCATCGGCGTCCCGATGCTGCTCGGTCCGATCCTCGGCCCGATCCTCGGCGGCTGGCTCGTCGACGAGGCCTCGTGGCGCTGGATCTTCTTCATCAACCTGCCGATCGGCGTGGTCGCCTTCCTGCTCGCGCTGCGGATCCTGCCGAAGGACAAGCCGGAGCCCGGCGAGCGCTTCGACACGCTCGGCCTCGCTCTGCTTTCCCCGGGCCTGGCGCTGATGATCTACGGCCTCGCGGAGTCCGCCTCCTCCGGCGGCTTCGGCTCCGTCGAGGTCTGGGGCACGGGCCTGATCGGCGCCGCGCTCGTCGTCGCCTTCGTGTTCCACGCGCTGCGCACGCCGCACGCGCTGATCGACCTGCGCCTGTTCAAGAACCGCACGTTCGCGGCCGCCACCGGCACGCTGATGCTGATGATCATCAGCGTCTTCGGCGCGATGCTGCTGCTGCCGCTCTACCTGCAGGCGGTGCGCGGCGAGTCGGCGTTCGACTCCGGCCTGCTGCTCGCCCCGCAGGGCATCGGCGCGATGATCGTGATGCCGATCGCCGGCCAGCTCGCCGACCGCGTCGGGATCGCCAAACTCGTGCTGCCGGGCCTGACGATCCTGCTGGCCTCGACGATCGGCCTGACCACGCTCACCGGCGACACCTCCTACTGGACGCTGAGCGCGATCCTGTTCGTGATGGGCGTCGGCATGGGCTTCACGATGATGCCGCTGATGACCGGCGCGCTGCAGACCCTGCGCCGGATCCAGATCGCCCGCGCGAGCACGACCGTGAACATCATCCAGCAGGTCGGCGCCTCGATCGGCACCGCGGTCATGTCCGTGATCCTCACCGTCGCCCTGCGCGACCGCCTCGGCGGCCCCGCCACCGAGGGCAGCCCGGAGGCCGGCCTCGGCCAGACCGGCGCCAACCTCCCGCTCGAGGTCCGCGACATCATGGCCGGCGCCTTCACGCACACCTACTGGTGGGCCGTGGCGCTGATCGTCCCGGCGATCCTGGCGGCGTTCCTGCTGCCGTTCGTCAAGCCCGAGCCCGTCGAGGACGAGGGCGACCCGGGCGACGCCGCGCCCGTCCTGATGCACGCCTAGCGACCCCGGCGGCGCGGGCCCCGGCCCGCGCCGCCGCTCGTCTAGAGCGAGGCGTACAGCGCCCGCTCGAAGTCGTTGGAGACCTGCCCGACCGACGGGTCCGCGAACGGCAGCGTCTGCGCGAACAGCGTGCCCGCAACGCCCGTGCTCAGGTCGACCCAGAAGTACGTGTTGTACAGGCCGGCCCAGCCGCCGCTGCCGGCGGCACGCATCCCGTCCTCGTGGCGGGTGTTGAGCAGCACGCCGAGGCCCCACTTGAAGCCCGGCCCGAGCTCGAGGCCCGCGCTCGACTTCGGGTCCGCGGTCGTGAGCGTCGGCGGGAACTCGAGCGCGCCGATCTGGTTCGAGAAGATCGCCTCGACGGTCTCCGGCCGCAGGATTTCCGCGCCGTCCAGCGTCCCGTGGTTGAGCAGCATGCGCAACAGGCGCGTGTAGTCGCGCGGCGTCGAGTACAGGCCGTGGCCGCCCGACCACCACTCCGGGTTCTGTGGCAGGTCGATGCCGGTGCCGGCCCAGGCGCCGTCCTTGCGCAGGTGGATCGGCACCAGCTCCTCGCGCCGGCGTCCGTCGATCAGGAACGCGGTCCGGTCCATGCCGAGCGGGCCGAGCACGTGCTCGGCGAGGTAGGCGTCCAGGCCCTGGCCGCTCGCCGCCTCGACGACGAGGCCGAGCCAGTCCCCGCTGATCCCGTACTCGAAGCGGGAGCCCGGGTCGGCCACCAGCGGGGCGTGGAGGACCCGCGCCTCGCCCGACATCACCGTCGGCGTGCCCGTCGCCAGGTGCCAGCGCATCGTGTCCGCGTTCCAGAACCAGTAGGAGAGCCCGGAGGTGTGCGTGAGCAGGTGGCGCACCGTGGCCTGCTTCGCGGGCGGCCGCCAGCGCGGCGTGTCGCCGTCGAAGCCCTCGAGCACCTGGAGTTGCGCGAACTCCGGCCGGTAGGTCTCGACTGGCTCGTCGACCTCCAGCTTGTCGTCCTCGATCAGCTGCAGGGCCGCGGCGGTCGTGAGCAGCTTGGTCATCGACGCGAGCCGGAAGATCGAGTCGGGCGTGACCGGCTCCGAGCCGCCCGCCACGCGCGGGCCCGCGGCGCCCTCGTAGATCACACCGTCGCGGTCGGCCGCCATCGCCACGACGTTCGGGACCGTCCCCGCCGCGACGGCATCCTGCAGGACCCGGTCGATCGCGGTTGCCGTGATCGCCCTCATGACCCCATCTCCTCCTGGTCGCCTGCGCTGAAGGATGCCGTGTTCGCATTGGACGGCGCAACGTACGGGTCCGTCCGGACGGAATGCGAACATGTGTTCGTGCCCAAGGGTGAGGCGAACATCCTCCATGCTGACCTCGATTCTTTCTTCGCGTCCGTCGAGCAGCGCGACGATCCGCGGCTGCTGGGAAAGCCCGTCGTCGTGGGCGGCGGCGTCGTGCTGGCGGCCAGCTACGAGGCGAAGGCGTTCGGCGTCAAGACGGCGATGCCGGGCGGGATGGCGCGGCGGCTGTGCCCGGGGCTGATCGTGGTGAAGTCGCGCTTCGAGGCGTACTCGGCGGCGAGCAGGGCCGTGTTCGCGATCTTCGAGGACATGGCCCCGGTCGTGGAGGGCCTGTCGATCGACGAGGCGTTCCTGGACGTGAGCGGGATGCGCCGGATCGCCGGCGAGCCGGTCGAGATCGCGGCGCGGCTGCGCGCGCGTGTACGTGATGAGGTGGGGCTGCCGATCACGGTCGGCGTGGCGCGGACGAAGTTCCTGGCGAAGGTGGCCAGCGGCGTGGCCAAGCCGGACGGGCTGCTGCTCGTGCCGCCCGAGGAGGAGCTCGCGTTCCTGCACCCGCTGCCGGTCGAGAAGCTGTGGGGCGTCGGCGCCAAGACCGCGAGCAAGCTGCACGCGCGCGGGATCACGACCGTGGGGGAGGTGGCGAAGCTGCCCGAGAGCGTGCTCGTGGACCTGCTCGGGCGCGCGTCGGGGCGGCAGTTGCACGCGCTTGCGCACAACCGCGACCCGCGCCGCGTCACCCGTGGCGTGCGGCGGCGCTCGATCGGCGGCCAGCGCGCGATCGGCCGGCGCGGCGTGCCCAAGTCGCCCGAGTACCTCGACGAGGTGCTGATCGGGCTGATCGACCGGATCACCCGGCGGCTGCGGGCGGCGCGGCGCGTGGCGCGGACCGTGATCCTGCGCCTGCGCTTCGACGACTTCTCGCGCGCGACGCGCTCGCTCACCCTGGCGCAGGCCACGGCGGAGTCGCGCGTGCTGCTCGGCGCCGCGCGTGAGCTGATGCAGGCGGCGCTGCCGACGATCCGCGAGCGCGGCTGCACGCTCGTCGGGCTCTCGTTCGCGAACCTGGAGAACGCCGACGCCGTGCAGCTGGCGCTCGCCGTGGACCGCTCGCGCACGCTCGCGCTGGACACCGCCGTCGACGAGGTGCGCGAGAAGTTCGGCTCCAAGCTGCTGACGCGCGGCGTGCTGCTGGGCCGCGACGCCGGGATCGAGATGCCACTGCTCCCGAACGATTGAGGACCGATCATGACCGCAATTCTCCGTAACGTCCTGAGGCATGAACCCACGCGAGAGCTATCCGCATGGCGTGCCGTGCTTCGTCGACCTGGAACGCGAGGACGTGGACGCTGCCGCAGCCTTCTACGGCGGCTTGTTCGGCTGGTCGTTCGACGCCGTCAGCCCGCCGGGGGCGCCGCGGTTCCTGGCGGCGTCGTTGAACGGCTTGCGCGTGGCTGGCATCGGCGAGCCGACCGACGGGGCGGCGTCGAACGCCTGGAACACGTACGTCAGCGTGGACGACGCCGACGCGACCGCCGCGAAGGTCACCGCCGCCGGTGGGACGGTCCTCGCCGGGCCGCTCGACGTCGGGCCCGCGGGCCGGATGGCGGCCTTCGCCGATCCGCAGGGCGCGCAGTTCCGCGTCTGGCAGGCGGGCGCCTCGCACGGAGCGCAGCTGGTCAACGTTCCTGGTTCGTGGAACTGGAGCGACTACGAAGCGAGCGACCTCGAGGCGGCGAAGGCGTTCTACGGCTCCGTCTTCGGCTGGGAGTACCAGGAGGTCGACCTGGGCGGCGGCCCGTCATGGATGATCCGCGTCCCCGGCTACGGCCTGCACCTGGAGGCGCTGAACCCGGGTACGCTCGAACGCCACTCGGCGTCCGGGGCGCCCGAGGGCTTCTCGGACGCGATCGGCTGGCTGCTGACCGCGAAGGACGAGGCGCGCTGGGCCGTGACGTTCACCGTGGCCGACGCGGACGCGACCGCCGCGAAGGCCCGCGAGCTCGGCGGCACGGTCGTGACCGAGCCCTTCGACGCGCCGTGGGTCCGCCTGGCCGTGCTGCGCGACCCCGAGGGCGCGACGCTCACGGTCGGCAAGTTCCAGCCGCCCGAGGACTGACGCGGGTGGGCGCGGCGGCGCGCCAGCCTCGCCCGCCGCCTTGACAACTAGTACGAGTAGCGTACCTTTTTAGTACGTGACTCGTACTAGTTCAGCGACCCGCGGCCCGGACGAGAACGTCGGTTTCCTGCTCGCCAAGGCTTCGCAGCGCTTCAACGAGCTGCTCGTGGAGCGGTTCGCTGCGGCGGGCTTCGGGGACGTGCGCGCGTCGTTCGGCTCCGTGCTCGTCCCGCTGTTCGCCCGCGACGGGCTGCGCCTCACCGAGCTGGCCGCCGAGGCGCGGCTGTCCAAGCAGGCGATGACCGGGCTCGTCAAACGCTGCGAGGAGGCGGGGCTCGTCGGCCGGGAGCGCGACCGGGCGGACGGGCGCGCGTTCGTCGTCCGGCTCACGCCGCGCGGCCGCGCGTTCCAGGCGGTGGCGGCGGAGGTGCTGGCCGAGCTCGACGCGGCGCTGGTGCGGTCACTCGGCAAGCGAGACAGCGCGGCGCTCGTGCGCGCGCTCAAAGGAGTGATCGAACTATGAACCATGCGACCGTGACCACGGTCTTGACGGCGCCGCAGCAGGAGGTGTTCCGCTACCTGGCCGACATCGAGCGCCTGCCCGAGTGGGCGACGGAGTTCGCGCGCGAGCTGCGCCGCGACGGCGCCGACTACAAGGTCGTCAACGGCCTCGGCGAGTTCTTCTTCCGGATCGAGGCCGACCCCGCGACCGGCGTGATCGACATGTTCGCCGGCCCCGACCGCGAGCAGATGGCCGTATTCCCGACCCGCGCCGTCGCGCTGCCGGACGGCCGCACCGCGTACAGCTTCACGATGTTCCAGGCGCCCGACATGCCCGACGAGCTCTTCGAGTCCCAGCACGCGTCGCTCGTGCGCGAGTTCGCGAACATCGAGCGGCGCCTGAACCGGTGAGGTGACGCGGCGGTGCGAGGCGCGGTGGGCGGCGCGGGCGGGCGCGGCGAGGCGGGCGGGGCGCGGCGAGGCGGGCGGGGCGCGGCGAGGCGGGCGGGGCGCGGGCGCGCGCTCAGCGCCGCGGCCGCGCCAGGTAGCTCTTGCCGGCCCGCACCACGATGCTGCGCCGCCCGTGGCGCACGACCACGCGGCCCTTGGTGACCCGGGTGAGCGTGCCCGCGCACGAGTCGCGCACCAGGTAGCGGGTGCCGCGGATCGTGGCGGCGCTGTACTGGCCGCGGGTGCGGAACTTGCCGCGCCCGTTGCCCCAGAGCTTGCGGGTGCGGGGCCGCGACTTGCGCTGGGCGGCGGCGCGCGCGCGGCAGCGGGCGAGCGGCTCGTTGAGCGTGAAGTCGGTGGTCGTGCGGGTCTGGGAGACGCGGAACCAGCCACCGTTGAGGCGGATCCGCTGGACCGCGCCGCCGCGCTGCTGGGCGGTCAGCTCGACGACGCCGCGCTTGGTGTCGAGCGTCGCGCCGACCGGCACGGCGCCGAGCGCGGCGAGGTCGACGAAACGGTTGGAGCCGCGCAGGCGCACGCGGACCGTCCCGCGCACCGGCCGGACGACCACGCTCTCGCCGAACTCGGGCGTCGGGGCGGGAGTGGGGGCGGGCGGAGCCTCGGGCGGGGCCGGCGGGGGAGGGGCGGGCGCGGGGCCGACCGGGGTGACCCGGATCTGCCCGTCGGCGCTCCAGACCGCCACGCCGACCCCGTCGGGCGCGGCGGCGACGCGCAACGCGCCCTGCTCGGCGAAGGGCTGCACGAGCAGGCTGCGCGAGGACCAGTTCACGCCGTCGCCCGAGACGGCGTACTGGAGGTGGTAGCCCTCGGCGTCGAGGCGGGGGTAGACGGCGTGCACGCGCCCGGCCGCGTCGACGAACACGTGCGACTCGCTCGCATCGCCCGGCCCGAGCGAGACCGGCGCGCCGAAGCCGAGCCCGGTCCAGCGGCGCACGTACATGTTGCGCGCCGCGTCGCCTGCCAAAAGGAACGGCCCGGCGAGCCGCGGGTAGTCCGCGTAGCCGAGCGCGGCCGGCGCGCTCCAGGAGGCGGGGTCGGTGAAGGCGCCGCTGCCGTGCACACGGAAGACCGCGTTCGAGGACGCGTCGGCGGAGACGGCGACGATCCCGCCGCCCGTGTCCGTGAGCCCGCCGTTGTACAGGTGCCCCGGGAACAACGCCGTCGGCTCCGGGCCGACCCCGGCCTGCAGCGGCAGCGACTGCAAGGTGCCCGCGTTGTTGGCGATCGCGGAGATCGCGCCGCCGGGCCCGAACAGCGCCTCGTCGAACGCGTCCGGGCTCGCGGACCCGATCGAGACGCCCGCGTCCCAGCTCGAGCCGCCGTCCGACGAGGTGAAGAGCATCACGCGGTTGAACGCCCCGCTCGAATAGCCGTAGCGGAACTGCACGACCCGCAATTGCGAGCCGGCCACACTCACGAACGGCCGCGACAGCGACGTCCCCGTCGACGCCCCGCCGGCCACGATCGTCGGCGCGCCTGCGCAGGCCGTGGCGCCGCGCGGCAGCCGGCAGAAGTGCAGCGCGGACTGGTTCTGCGGCCCGTACCAGACGATGTACGCGGTGCCGGCCGCATCGACGGCCACCGACGGCTTGGCGCCCTGCCCGACCGTGACCTGGGCGGCGGCGACGCCCGGGAGGAGCAGCGCGATCGCGAAGGCAAGGAAAGCAGTGCGCAAGGGACGACCCTCGCAAAGAGGGCCGTCCCGCGCAACCCCTCCTGCTATGCCAGGACGGCTGACAGCTCGCCCGAGCGGATGAGCTCCACGATGCTGGCGATGTCGCGGTCCATCCGCCGATCGCCGTCGAGGAACGCGACGCGCTCGCGGATCATGGCGTGCGCCTCGCGGGCCTTCGGGCTGGCCTTCTCCACCCCGCGCAGGTCGAGGGCCTGCGCGATCGCGATCAGGTGGATGGCGGCGATGTGCTGCAGGATCTCCACGATCGAGCGCGCGTCGCGCGCGGCGATCGTCCCCATGGAGACCTTGTCCTGGTTGTGGGCCTCCGTTGAGCGCGAGTGGATGCTCGCCGGATTGCACAACTTGAGCGCTTCGGCCGTCAGGGCCGAGCACGAGAGCTGCATCCCCTTGAAGCCGTGGTGGAGCCCGGCCTCGGGGTGGGCGTGGTCGAAGTACGGGATCAGGTTGGGCGTCAGGCCCGCGTTGAACTTCTCGTCGACGACGAGCTCGAGCTGACGGTCGAGCAGGTCGCACATGTTGGCCAGGGCGACCTTGAGCGCGTCCATGGCCTGGGTGATGTGGCTGCCGTAGAAGTTGCCGCCGCTCTGCACGCGGCCGAGGCCGGCGTCGAAGAGCGGGTTGTCGTCGGACGAGTTGATCTCGATCTCGACCCACTTCTCGACCCACTCCAGCGTGTCGCGCAGGGCGCCCGTGATGTGCGGCTCGCAGCGGATCGAGTACTTGTCCTGCACGGAGCGCTCGAGCTCGCGGAAGCCCGCGCCGTCGAGCGGCTTGATCTCCTCGGCGTCGTGCGTGAGCTGCGAGCCCGCGAGCAGCCGGCGCACGTTGGCGGCCGACTCCATGATCCCCGGGTGCGGCTTGGCCTCGAAGAGGAACTCGTTGAAGTGCCCGTGGTTGCCCATCAGGGCCTGCGCCGCCATCGCCGTGCACAGGTCGGCGACGAACGCCAGCTCGCGCGCGTCGTGCACGGCCAGCACGGCGAAGCCGCTCATGAACGACGTGCCGTTGGTCATCGCGAGGCCTTCCTTGGCCTCGAGGAAGAACGGTTCCAGCCCGAGCTCGGCGAGAACATCGGCGGCCTCGCGTACTTCGCCCTCGTAGAGCACCTCGGTCTCACCGGCCAGCGCGCGGCCGACATACGACAGCGGGACGAGGTCGCCGCTGGCGCCGCAGGACCCGCGCTCGGGGATCAGCGGCAGGACGTCGTGGTTGAGCAGCGTGAGCAGGCGCTCGATCAGCTCGAGCCGGACGCCGGAGTTGCCCTTGGCCAGGCAGTTCGCGCGGAAGAGCATCGTCGCGCGCGTCACCTCCGGCGAGGCGATCGGCCCGGTCCCGGCGCCGAGGAAGCGCAGCATGTTCTGCTGCAGCTTGGCGGCCTTGTCGGGCGCGATTTGGCGGTGCGCGGAGTCACCGAAACCGGTCGTGACCCCGTAGATCGGGATCTCCCGGGCGATCAGATCCTGCTTGAGCGCACGCGTCTCTTCGACACGTCGCGCCGCCTCCGGCGAGAGCACGGCGCGCCCACCCCCGCGGGCGAACGTCACAGCCTCGTCGATGGTGAGCGATCGACCGTCGAGGTCGACGTGCACTCGGGTTGGCTGTTGCAGCAGATCCGTCATGTGACGAAAGTACCGCTCTATACAGACGTCACCGCAAATTTGGGAAATCTGCCCAGGAATGTCCAGCGCAAGCGGTTTGCCAATGGGCAACTTGACTAGTGATCCAGCACGGCGGCAAGGCCGCGGCGGAACACCTCGGCGTCCACGGCGGCGCCCAGGACGGCGCGCTGGACGAAGAACCCCGGGACGATGCTGATCAGCACCGCGGTGACGTCGTCGGGGTCGGCGGCCGGGTCGATCTCGCCGCGCGCCTGGTAGGCGCGCACCAGGCGGCGGACCGCCGCTCGCGCGGTGGCGAAGATCTGGCGGGCGCGCTCGGCGAGCGCCGGGTTGCGCAGCGCCTCGCCCCAGGCCTGGACGGCGATCGGCGCCACGCCGCGCTCGTCGTCGATGCGCTGGAGCTCGGCGGTCAGGCGGGCGAGCGCTTCCGCGAGCGGCGGCGGCTCGTCGTGGGCCAGCCCGTCCAGCAGCGCGGTGACCTCGCCCAGTGCCTCCGAGGCGATCGCCAGGACGATGTCCTCCTTGGACGCGAAGTAGCCGTACACGGCGCCGGCCGACAGGCCCGCCTCGCGCAGCACGTCCTGCATCGAGGTCGCGTGGAAGCCGTTGACGACGAAGCAGCGGCGCGCGGCATCGAGGATCTGCCGCCGGCGCGCCTCTCGGTGTTCCGGGGTCACGCGGGGCACGGGGCGAGGATAGGGGTTGAAATCCAAAAACGAACGTTCATTCTTTATGGCATGCCCAAGGTATCGCTCCCCGCCGTGATGCTGGTCGTCCCGCTGGCGCTCGCGCTCGTCCTCTCCCTGTTCGCGTGGCCCGCCGCCCGCCTGGCGCCGCGTGATCTGCCGGTCGCCGTCGTCGGCCAGGCCCAGCTCCCCGAAGGCTTCGACGTCCACCGCTACGACGACCCCGCCGCCGCGCAGCAGGCGGTCCGCGAGCGCGAGGTCTACGCCGCGGTCACGCCCGGCACGCTCTACACGGCGTCGGCGGCGAGCCCGGCCGTCGCCCAGGCGCTCGCCCCGATGAGGCCGGAGGTCGTCGACCTCGTGCCCGCCCCGGAGGACGACCCGCGCGGCGCCGCCCTGGCCGCTTCGCTGCTGCCGCTGATCATCGCCGGGGTCATCACCGGCGCCGGCGTCGTGTTCGCCGCCCGGGGCCCCTGGTCGCGCCTCGGAGGCCTGCTCGGCGCCTCCGCGCTGGCGGGCCTGGCCGCGGTGGCGATCGCGCAGGGCTGGCTCGGCGCGCTCGCCGGCCCGTGGCCGGCCAACGCCGGCGTGCTGGCGCTCGTCGTGCTCGCGGTCGGCGCGCTCGTCTCCGGCCTGTTCTCGCTCGCCGGGCACGCGGGCCTCGGGGCGGCCGCGGCGCTGCTCGTGCTGATCGGCAACCCGTGGTCGGGCATGGCCGCGGCGCCCGAGCTGCTGCCGACGTTCGCCGGCGTGACGGGGCAGCTGCTGCCCCCGGGCGCGGGCGGGACGCTGCTGCGCAGCACCGCGTTCTTCGACGGCCACGGCGGCGGCAGCGCGCTCGTGATCCTGCTGGCCTGGGTGGCGATCGGCGCGCTGCTGCTCGTCGCGGCCGCCCGCCGCGAGCCCGCGGTGGCGGCGCGCACCGCCGCCGCGCACTGAAGCGCGATTACAACCGTGCGCGGGGCGGTAGGTTGCCGCCGTGCCCCAGTTTCCTGTCGCCCGTTACGCCTGGCCCGCCGGTGTGGCGGTTGCCGGGGTCGCCTGGTACGCCGCCGACTCGCTCCGCCACCGCCGCGAGAGCGGGCACGGCTATGAGCTCCGGGGCGAGTGCCCGCCCGGGACCGAGGGCTTCCTGCGCGCCGCCGAGGCGCTGACGGGCGCGCCGATCTCGTGGGGCAACGACGTCGAGCTGCTGATCAACGGCGACCAGATCTTCCCCTGCTACCTCGACACGATCCGTCAAGCGCGCGAGACGGTCTGCCTGCTCACCTACGTCTACTGGCGCGGCGAGATCGCCGACCACGTCGCCGACGCGCTGTGCGAGCGCGCGCAGGCGGGCGTCGAGTGCAACGTGATCATCGACGCCGTCGGCGGCCTCAAGCTCGAGCGCGCGCTGGTCGACCGCATGATCGAGGCCGGCGTGCGCGTGCGGCGCTTCCGGCCGCCCAAGCCGTACGCGGCGCGGCGGCTGACCAACCGCACGCACCGCAAGATCCTCGTCGCCGACGGCGAGGTCGGGCTCACCGGCGGCGTCGGGATCGCGGAGGAGTGGACGGGCGACGCGCAGGACCCCGACCACTGGCGCGACACCCACGTGCGCGTGCGCGGGCCGGTCGTGCGCGGCCTGTTCGGTGCGTTCGCCGAGAACTGGCTGGAGGCGACGGGCGAGGTGCTGGCCGGGGACGCCTACCTGCCGGACCTGCCCGAGCAGGACGACGGCGGCCCGATGATGGTCGTGCGCTCGAGCGCGGGCGTGGGGGACACCAACGTCGAGGCGCTGTACTACCTCGCGATCGCCGCCGCGCAGCAGCGGATCGACCTGACCGCGGCCTACTTCGCGCCGCGGCCGGCGTTCATCGAGGCGCTGCAGGACGCGGCCGAGCGCGGCGTGCGCGTGCGCGTGCTGGTCCCCGGGCCGCACATCGACAAGCCGCCGGTGCGGATGGCGGGGCGCGCCGCCTACGACGAGCTGCTGGAGGCCGGCGTCGAGGTCTACGAGTACCTGCCCACGATGCTGCACGCCAAGACGATGGTGGTCGACGACGTCTGGTCCTCCGTGGGCTCGGTCAACTTCGACAACCGCTCCTTCCAGCTGCACGACGAGGCCACGCTGTGCGTGCAGTCGGAGGCGTTCGCCGCCGAGCTCACGGAGCAGTTCGAGGCCGACCTCGCGGTCTCCGAGCGCATCGATCCGGGCCGCTGGGACGGCCGCGGCCCGCTGCACCGCGGCCAGGAGCGCCTGCTCAAGCTGGCGCGGCGCGAGCTTTAGAGCCCGCCCGCGACGCGCACGATCGCCCCCGACGTGTAGGACGCGTCGTCGCTGAGCAGCCAGGCGACGGCGCCCGCGACCTCCTCGGGCTGGCCGGCGCGGCCCATCGGGATCCGCGCGGCGACCTTGGCCGGGCGCTGGGGGTCGGCGTGGATCTCGGTCCAGACCGGCCCGGGGGCGACGCAGTTGACGCGGATGCCGGGCGCGAGCTCCTTGGCCAGCCCGACGGTGATCGCGTCCACGGCGGCCTTCGCGCCCGCGTAGTGGACGTACTCGCCGGGCGCGCCGAGCGTCGCCGCGCTCGACGAGATGTTCACGATCGCGCCGCCGTCCATGTCCAGCGCGGCGCGCCGCGCGCACAGCAGCACGCCGACGACGTCGACCTCGAAGACCCGCAGCAGCTCGTCCGGCGGGACCTCGACCAGGCGCCCGGTCGGCCCGACGATCCCGGCGTTGTTGACCAGCCCCGTGACCGTGCCGAGCTCGGCGGCGGCGTCGAAGAGCCGGTCGACGTCGGCGCGCGAGGACGTGTCCATCCGCACCGCGACACAGCGCGCGCCCGTCGCGCGCACGTCGGCGGCCACCGCGTTCGCGCTGGCTGCGTCGGCGCGGTAGCCGAGGACGATGTCGTGGCCCTCGGACGCCAGGCGGCGGCAGATCGCCGCCCCGATCCCGCGCCCGCCGCCGGTCACCACCGTGAGCTTGTTCGTAACCACCATGTGCGGCATCATATGGTTATGGACTTGCCCGCCGACCTCTCGTTGCCGCTCGAGCGCGGCGCGCCGTACTGGTACTGGCTCGGCGGGCGGCCGGCGCTGGACTTCGTCAACACCCTGCGCGAGCGTTGGTGGCGCCGGGTGGAGACGCTCGTGACCGAGGACGACCTCGCGGAGTGGCTCGTGCAGGCCGAGCTCGCCACCGACCCGGACACGCGCGGCCTGCTCGGCCGGGCCCGCGAGTTGCGCGAGGCGATCGACGCCGGCGTCGTGGCCACGCTGGCGGGCGAGCCGCTGCCCGAGCCCGCGCGGGCGGTCATCGACCGCGAGCTGCCCGTCGTGCGCGAGCGGCTCGTACGCGAGGCGGACGGCACGGTCGTGCTGTGCGCCGAGGACGCCGAGCCGCTGGGCCTGATCGCGCGCGACGCCGCGCGCATGTTCACGCCGGCCGAGTCCCCCCGCATCCGCGTGTGCGCGTCCGAGACGTGCAGCGCACGGTTCTTCGACCGCTCCCCGGGGGCGGTCCGCCGCTGGTGCTCGAGCAAGGCCTGCGGCAACGTCGACAAGGCGCGCCGGTACCGCCGGCGCAGGCGTGAGGAGCGAAAGTGAGTTCAGGACTCGAGGGCGTGGTGGCGTTCGACACCGAGATCGCCGAGCCCGACCGCGACGGCGGCGCGCTGCGCTACCGCGGCATCGACATCGAGGAACTGGCCGGGCGCGTGCCGTTCGAGCGCGTCTGGGGCCTGCTCGTGGACGGCGCGCTCGACCCCGGGCTGGCGCCCGCGGACCCGGTCGAGCTGCCCGCGCGCAGCGGCGACACGCGCGCCGAGGTGCAGGCCGCGATCGCGCTGGTCCCGGCGCGCCCGCTGATCGACATCGACGGCGCGCAGGCGCGCGACGAGCTCGCGCGGCTCTCCGCGCTGACGCTCGACTTCGTCGCCCAGTCGGCGCGCGGCGCCGACCGCGCGCCGGTCCCGCCGCCCGCCGACGGCACACTGGCCGAGCGCTTCCTGGAGCGCTGGCGTGGCGAGGTGGACCCCCGCCACGCGCAGGCGATCGACGCCTACTGGGTCTCGGCCGCCGAGCACGGCATGAACGCCTCGACGTTCACCGCGCGCGTGGTCGCCTCGACCGGCGCGGACGCCGCGGCCGCGCTGTCGGCCGCCGCCGGCGCGCTCTCCGGCCCCCTGCACGGGGGCGCGCCCAGCCGCGTGCTGAAGATGCTCGACGAGGTCGAGCGCCTCGGGGACGCGTCCGCGTGGGTCAACCGCGCGCTCGACGCCGGCGAGCGGCTGATGGGCTTCGGCCACCGCGTCTACCGTGCCGAGGACCCGCGCTCGCGCGTGCTGCGCCGCACCGCGCAGGAGCTCGGCTCGCGCCGCTACGAGGTCGCCGAGGCGCTCGAGGCGGCCGCGCTGGAGGCGCTGCGCGCCCGCAAGCCGGACCGCGTGCTGGCCACCAACGTCGAGTTCTGGTCGGCGGTCGTGCTCGACTTCGCCGAGGTCCCGCCCGAGCTGTTCACGCCGCTGTTCATCTGCGCGCGCACGGCCGGCTGGTCGGCGCACGTGCTCGAGCAGCAGCGCGAGGGGCGGCTGGTCCGCCCGTCGGCGCGCTACGTCGGGCCGGGGCCGCGCAGCATCGCGGCGGCCTGAAGGAACGCGCGCACCGCGGGCGAGCGGCGCGCCGTCGCCAGCGCCAGGCGGCGTTCGCCGGGCGGGTCGAGCTCCAGCAGCGCGACCGTCGCCGGCGGCGCCGCCGCCGCGAGCCGCGGCATGATCGACAGCCCCAGCCCTTCGCCCACCATCGCCAGGATCGAGGAGGCCTCCGTGACCTCGTAGCGCACGTCGGGCACGACGCCGGCGGCGGCCAGCGTGTCGAGCACGATCCGCTCGCAGCCCGCGCGGGTGAGGATGAACGGCTCGCCCGCGAAGGCGCTGCGGGCGACCGGGCCCGCGGCCAGCGGGTGCGCGGCCGGGACGACCGCCAGCAGCGCGTCGACCAGCAGCGGCTGGAGCTCCAGCCCGGCGGGCTCGCCGGCCACGACCGCGACGTCGACGACGCCGTCGCGGACCCACTGCACGAGCTCGTCGTCGTGGCCCTCGATGATCGCCACCGACAGCTCCGGGTGCCGGCGCGCGAGCTTGGCCAGCAGCGGCGAGAAGAGCGCCGAGACGCTCGGCATCGAGCCGAGCCGCACGTGCCCGCGGACCTCGCCGCGCTCGTCGGCGTGCTCCTGGCGCAGCGCGTCGGCTTCGGCGAGGATGGTGCGAGCGCGCGAGAGCGAACGTTCTCCGAGCGCGGTCAGCTCCGCGCCGGGCCGCTCGAACAGCGCGCCGCCGAGCTCGCGCTCGAGCGCGGAGACGGCGCGGCTGACGCCGGGCTGGCTCATGTGCAGCCGCCGCGCCGCCTCGCCGAAGCTGCCGCTCTCCGCGACCGCGACGAACGCCCGCAGTTGCGCTTCGGTCATGCCCGTGGATGCGCGATCGGCATTGGTGTGCGCACGTCCGAAAGCATACGGTCATCGGCCATGGCGACCTTGATCCTGCACGGCATCGAGAACCACCGGCCGCCCGAGCACTGGCAGTTCCAGCTCGCGGCGCATCTGGCGCGGCGCGGCGAGCGCGTGCTCTACCCCGATCTGCCCGACGCCGACGCGCCCCGGCTCGCCGTCTGGGAGCGGCGCCTGCGCGAGCTGCTGCCCGGCGTGCACACCGTCGTCTGCCACTCGCTGGCCTGCCTGCTGTGGTTCCACGCCGCCGCGGGCATCACGCCCGTGGAGCGGCTGTTCCTGGTCGCGCCGCCGGACTCCGCGCGCGTGCCGGAGGCGGGAGCGAGCTTCCGCCTGGAGCGCTTCGACGCGGACGCGGTGCGGGCGAGCGCGCGGGCGCTCACGCTCGTCGGCGGCGACGACGACCCGTACAACCCGCACGGCCCCGCGCTCTACGCCGACCCGCTCGGGATCGAGCCGCGCGTGCTGCGCGGCGCCGGCCACATCACGCCCGCCACGGGCTACGGCCGCTGGCCCGAGGCCGAGGGCTGGTTCGCCTGATACCAACCAGGGATGAGCTACGTCCATGGCTACGACGCACGCGAGAGCGAGCGGCTCCAGGACCAGGCGGGCGCGCTGGTGGAGCTGCTGCACGGCGACACGGCCTACCCGGCCGGGGCACGCGTGCTGGAGGCGGGCTGCGGCGTCGGCGCGCAGACCGTCACGCTCTCGGCGCGCAGCCCGCACGCGCACTTCACGTCGATCGACCTCTCCGAGGAGACGCTCGAGCAGGCCCGCGCGCGGGGGTTGCCGAACGTCGAGTTCGTGCGGGCCGACATCTTCGACCTGCCGTTCGCGCCCGCGTCGTTCGACCATGTCTTCGTCTGCTTCGTGCTCGAGCACCTGGCCGAGCCGCACGAGGCGCTGGAGCGGTTGAAGGCCGTGCTCAAGCCGGGCGGCACGATCACGGTGATCGAGGGCGACCACGGCTCGGCCTACTTCCACCCGGACAGCGCGGCCGCGCACGAGGCGATCCAGTGCCAGGTCGCGCTGCAGCGCGACGCGGGCGGCGACTCGGAGATCGGCCGCCGGCTGTACCCGCTGCTCACCGAGGCGGGCTTCGCCGACGTCCGCGTCTCGCCGCGGGTCGTCTACGTCGACGACAGCCGCCCCGACCTCGTGGACGCGTTCACGCGCCGGACGTTCACGGCGATGATCGAGGGCGTGCGCGAGCTCGCGGTCGCGAGCGGGATGATCGCGGCCGAGCGCTTCGACGAGGGCGTCCGCGACCTCTACCGCACGGCGGAGGGCGGCGGGACGTTCCTGTACACGTTCTTCAAGGGCGTGGGGCGGCGGTGAGCTCGTCGCCGTGCTCGGCCACCCACGCGCCGAGCGCCTTCAGCGGACCGTCGACGATGCTCCGGCCGAGCTCGGTCAGCGCGTAGTCGACGCGCGGCGGCGCCTCGGCGTAGGCCGTGCGCGAGATCAGCCCCTGCGCCTGCAGGCGGCGCAGCGTGTCCGTCAGCACCTTGTCGCTGATCCCGCCGATCTCCTCGCGCAGGGTGCGCCGCCGGCGCGGGCCCGGGCGCAGCGCGAGCAGCACCACCGGGTTCCATGTCTGCGCGAACAGGTCCGCGAGTTGGCGGACCCGGCAGTCGGCCACGAACTCGTCACAGTGCACCCCGCCATGGTGACGCGTCCGACATGCACCGTCAGGTGCGTATCGGAACCGCGACCGTGTCCGGCATGCAGATCGGAATCCTCGGAACCGGAACGCTCGCCACCGCGCTCGCCACGGCGTGGAGCGAGGCCGGGCATCAGCTGGTCATCGGCGGCCGCGACCACGCCAAGGCGCAGGCGCTCGCGGCCGCCGTCGGCGCCCGCGCGGTGCCGCCGCGCGAGGTCGACGGCGACGCGGTGCTGCTCGCGGTCGCCTGGGCGGGCGTCGAGCCGATGCTGGACGCCGCTGGTGAGCTCGACGGCGTCGCGCTGATCGATCCCGTCAACCCGGTCGAGCACGGCGTCGGCGTCGTGCTCGCTTCGGCGGCGGAGCGGATCGCGGCGCTCAAGCCGCGCGCGCACGTCGTCAAGGCCTTCCATCTGTATCCCGCTTCGCAGTGGACGGAGCGGCCCGAGCGCGTGGTCGTGCCGATCTGCGGCGACGACGGGGGCGCGCTGGAGCGCGTCGGCGCGCTGGTGCGCGACGCGGGCGGCGACCCCGTGACGGTCGGCGGCCTGCGCCGCGCGCGCCAGCTCGAGGAGGCCGCGGGCCTGGTGATCGCGCTCGCGTTCGCGGGCGCGAACCCGCGGTCCGCGGTGCCCAGCGTGTAGAAGATGCCCGATGGATCACGCGGCGCTGACCGAGCTGCTCGCCCGCAACGGGTTCGTGGCCGCCGACGAGGAAGCGGCCGAGCTGCTGGAGGCCGACGGCGACCTGGACGCGATGGTCGCGCGGCGCCTGACGGGCGAGCCGCTGGCCTGGATCACCGGCAAGGTGACCTTCTGTGGGATCGAGGTGCACGTGGGCGAGGGCGTCTACGTCCCGCGCTGGCACACCGAGCTCGTCGCCGAGCGCGCGGCCGCGCGGTTGCCCGAGGATGGGCTCGCCTACGACCTGTGCACGGGCTCGGGCGCGATCGCCAAGGTGCTGCTGGCGCGTCGTCCGGGCGCGCGCGTGATCGCCACCGACCTCGACCCGAAGGCCGTCGCCAACGCGCGCGCCAACGGCGTCGACGCCCGCCAGGGCGACCTGTTCGCGCCGGTCACGGAAGGCCCGGCCGACGTCATCGTCGCGGTCGTGCCCTACGTCCCCACGCGGGCGTTACCGCTGCTGCAGCGCGACACGTTCACGTTCGAGACCACGCTCGCCTACGACGGCGGCGCGGAGGGCCTGGACGTCCTGCGCCGGCTCCTGCACGAGGCGCCCCGGTATCTGAAGCCGGACGGGGCGCTCGTCCTGGAGGTCGGAGGATCCCAGGCGGGCGACCTCGACGCCGAGATCGCCCGGCTGGGCTATCGGGACGTGCGCGAGATCACCGACGACGAGGGCGACCTGCGCGGGCTCGAGCTCACGTCGTCGAAGTCCTCGCGCACGGCCTCGAAGTAGGAGTTGCACGCGTTGCAGCGCCACTGGGCGGTGATGATCTGGCCGCCCCACTG
>Ga0182742_1000981_pt1 | contig 39210 bp, 35 predicted proteins | sample eDN5th37CBELigMG_FD_128880 | JGI IMG/M metagenome (GOLD analysis project Ga0182742, IMG submission 128880) | Enriched Miracle-Growth compost microbial communities from Emeryville, California, USA - eDNA 5th pass 37_C BE-Lig MG (version 2)... ... | reverse complement strand
TCGGCGGCGCGGCGGCGCTGCTCGTCACCTTCGGGATCGGCACCCTGCTCGGGACATCGGGCGCGGTGTAGCCGGAAGCTGCCCTGGGGACGATCTCGCTGGTCCACATTCCAGACGGCAGCTAGTTACGGCGCAGGAGCCGGCGACGCGGGGAGCCTTCGTCCGTACCGGTCGGACTTCGTCGGGTCGGGAATACCCAAACGAGGTATCACGTAGGCTTTGTTGCATACCCAGGTGGGGTATCACAAACGGAGGGCACGACGCTCATGACGACGACCGAATACCACGTGACTGGGATGACCTGCGGGCACTGCGAGATGTCGGTGCGCGAGGAAGTCGGTCAGCTCGACGGCGTCACGGACGTCGAGGTGAGCGCGCCTGATGGCAGGTTGGTCGTGACCGCCGCGCAGCCCGTCGAGGATGCCGCCGTGCTCGCGGCAGTTGCTGAGGCGGGCTACGTGGCCGCGCGCGTCTGAGCTGGCGATGACGACCACCACCCCCGTCGTCCCCGCCGACCTCGAGCTCGACTTCGAGATCGGCGGGATGACGTGCGCCTCCTGCGCCAATCGGGTCGAGCGTAAGCTCAACAAGCTCGACGGCGTCGTCGCGACCGTCAACTACGCGACCGAGAAGGCGAAGGTGACGGCGCCCGCCGGGACCAACCCCGCATTCCTCATCACCCAGATCGAGCAGGCGGGCTACACCGCGACCCTGCCGAAGCCGGTGCAGCGTCGCGCGACCGCAGCGCTCGAGGGCGCAACCGACGAGCCGGCCCCCGACCCCGCGCTCACCGCGCTCCGCCAGCGCCTCATCATCTCGACGATCCTCACGGTCCCTGTCATCGCGATGGCGATGATCCCGGCGCTGCAGTTCACCTACTGGCAGTGGGCATCCCTCGCGCTCGCCGCACCTGTCATCGTGTGGGGCGCGTGGCCGTTCCACCATGCCGCCTGGGTGAACCTGCGGCACGGCGCGGCGACGATGGACACCCTCATCTCGCTTGGCACCTCCGCCGCGCTCCTCTGGTCGCTGTACGCGCTCTTCCTAGGCACCGCGGGGCAGCCCGGGTTGATGCACGGCTTCGAGCTCGTGCTGACGCCGAGCGACGGCGCGGCGAACATCTACCTCGAGGTCGGCGCCGGGGTGACGACATTCATCCTCCTTGGGCGCACGCTCGAGCTGCGCGCCAAGCGACAGGCCGGCGCAGCGCTGCGCGCCCTCCTCGAGCTCGGCGCGAAGGACGTCGCCGTCGTACGGGACGGCATCGAGACGCGCATTGCGATCGAGGAGCTGCGCGTCGGCGATGAATTCGTGGTGCGGCCCGGCGAGCAGGTCGCCACCGACGGCGTCGTCGTCAGCGGTGCGAGCGCGATCGACGCCGCCATGCTCACCGGCGAGTCCGTCCCCGTCGAGGTCGGCGTCGGCGACGCGATCACAGGCGCAACACTCAACACGAGCGGACGGCTCCTCGTCCGTGCCACCCGCGTCGGCGCGGAGACGCGGCTCGCACAGATGGCGAAACTCGTCGAGGAGGCGCAGACCGGCAAAGCACAGGTGCAGCGCCTCGCCGACCGCATCTCCGGCATCTTCGTGCCGATCGTGCTCGTCATCGCCCTCGCCACGCTCGTGACCTGGCTCGCCCTCGGCATGCCAGCGGCCTACGCCTTCAGCGCGACCGTCGCGGTCCTCGTCATCGCCTGCCCGTGCGCGCTCGGCCTCGCGACCCCGACCGCGCTGCTCGTCGGCACGGGTCGTGGCGCGCAGCTCGGCATCCTCATCAAGGGCCCCGAGGTCCTCGAGTCCACGCGCCGCGTCGACACGATCCTCCTCGACAAGACGGGCACGGTCACGACCGGCCGCATGGACCTCATCGACGTCGTCACCGAGCCCGGGACGGATGCGACGAAGCTGCTCCGCCTCGCCGGCGCGCTTGAGGACGCCTCCGAGCACCCGATCGCCCAGGCGATCGCGAAGGGCGCGGTCGAGCGCCTCGGCGGCCTCCCGGCCGTCGAATCCTTCGACAACGTGCCCGGTCGCGGCGTGACGGGCACCGTCGATGGGCACGCCCTCATCGTCGGCCGCGAGACCCTGCTCCCTCGGCCACTCAGCGCTGGCGTCGCCGCGGCGAAGGCGCAGGCCGAATCCGAGGGCAAGACCGTCGTCGCCGTCGCCTGGGACGGCGTCCCGCGCGGCATCCTCGTCGTCGCCGACACGGTGAAGCCGACGAGTGCCGAGGCGATCACGATGCTCCGCGACTTGGGACTTCGCCCCATCCTCCTCACGGGCGACAACGCGGCCGCGGCGCGCCACATCGCCGCTCAGGTCGGCATCGACGAGGTCATCGCCGAGGTCCTCCCCGAGGAGAAAGCGGCGGTCGTGACCCGCCTGCAACGCGAGGGCAGGGTGGTCGCGATGGTGGGCGACGGCGTGAACGATGCGCCGTCCCTCGCGACCGCCGACCTCGGGCTCGCGATGGGCACGGGCACCGATGTCGCGATCGAAGCAGCCGACATCGCGCTCGTCCGCGGTGATCTGCGCAGCGCCGCCGACGCCATCCGGCTGTCGCGGCGCACGCTCGGGACGATCAAGGGGAACCTGTTCTGGGCGTTCGCGTACAACGTCGCGGCGATCCCCGTCGCGGCGCTCGGCCTGCTCAACCCTATGCTCGCGGGCGCCGCCATGGCATTCTCGAGCGTCTTTGTCGTCGGCAACAGCCTGCGACTGCGCGGGTTCCGCGCCGCTGCGAGAGGATCATCAGCATGACCGCCCACCACGGCTATATCGGCGACAAGGCCCGCTACCTCAATCGCCTCAGGCGCATCGAGGGTCAGGCCCGTGGCATCTCACGAATGGTCGACGAGGAGCAATACTGCATCGACATCCTCACGCAGATCAGCGCCATGAAGCGTGCGCTCGATGCGGTCGCCCTCGGCCTCCTTGATGACCACCTCTCGCACTGTCTCGTCGACGCCGCGGAGCTCGGCGGCGAGGCCGCCGAGGCCAAGATCAAGGAGGCGAGCGAGGCGATCGCGCGGCTCATGAAGTCCTGAGCCCCTGGAGTTGCGCAGCTCGTGGGCGCCAGGTCGTAGGGTCGAAGCGAACCGACATCACCGAGGTCGTCAGCGACCTCGACAGGGACGGAGATGGACATGGCCAACAGGAAGCGGGTCATCATCCTCGGCGGGCACGGCAAGGTTGCGCGGCTCGCAGGCCCCAAGTTTGTGGCCGCCGGGTGGTCCGTCACCGGGATCATCCGAAATCCTGAGCACCGTGCCGACCTCGAAGCGGCTGGCGCGCTCCCCGTCCTCCTCGATATCGAGCGGGCGGAAGTCGATCACCTCGCGGCGGCATTCACCGACGCGGCCGCGGTCGTATTCGCCGCCGGCGCTGGTGGCGGCAACCCGGTCCGGACGAATGCGGTCGATTACGAGGCCGCGGTATGTGCGATGCAAGCGGCGGAGCACGCCGCGGTGCGCCGTTTCGTCACCGTCTCTTACGCGACCGCCTCGGTCGACATGGAGCGAGTCGACCCGACGAGCTCGTTCTACCCGTATGTGCTCGCCAAGAGCGCTGCGGACGCGCACCTGCGCGGCACCGATCTCGACTACACCATTCTCGGCCCCGGTTCCCTCACCCTCGAGCCGGGCACCGGGCGCATCCAACTCGCGGACCACGCAGGAGATGTCGCCGGGCACCCACCGGCCGACACGTCGACCTCGCGCGACAACGTCGCCGAGGTCCTCGTGCACGTCATCACCCGGGGTGCCGCCATCCGGCAGACCGTCAACTTCTATGACGGCCCCGCCCCGATCGCCGACGCCATCCCGACGGCGTAGCGATGCGGCTGGAGACGCCGCCGGGACGCCCCACGGGTGCGCACGAGTTGGAGCCGATGCCGACGGGCCGGGTGGGCGCCTGGCTCGCGACCCTCGATCCCGCGTACTTCGCGCTCGTCATGGCGACCGGCATCGTCGCGATCGGCGCGCGCCTGCTCGGGCACGGGCTGATCGCCCAGGCGCTCCTCGTCGCCACCGCGCTGGGCTGGGTCCTGCTGAGCACGGCCTACCTCGTGCGGGCCGCGCGATTCCCGCGACGCTTCCTCGCGACGCTGCGCGACCCGAGTAGTGCAATCGCCTACTTCACGGTCATCGCCGGCACGAATGTGCTCGCGACCGCCCTCCTCCCCCACGGTTGGTGGCTCGTCGCGACGATCCTCGGCATCGCCGCATTCCTGCTCTGGCTCGTCCTCACCTACGGACTGCTCAGCTCGGTCGTCCTCGTCGGCAACCGGCCGGCGCTTCGGGACATCAATGGGTCGTGGCTCATCTGGGTCGTCGGCACGCAGTCGATCGCCGTGCTGGCGACTTCGCTGGCTCCGCAACTGCCGTGGGCCGCCGGGCAGGACCTGCTCGGACCGACCGCCGTGCTGTTCTGGGGCGTCGGCATCGTGCTCTACCTGATCCTCGTCGGTATCATCTTCCTCCGGCTCTTCCTCGTGGAGACGACACCCAAGGACATGGGGCCCGCGTATTGGATCCTCATGGGCGCCACCGCGATCAGTGTGCGGGCCGCGGCTGGCATCCTCGACCTCGGCGCGGCACACCCCCTCGCACTGCTGGCCGAGATCCGCCCGTTCATCGCGGGGCTCAGCGTCGTGCTGTGGGCCTTCGGGAGCTGGTTCATCCCGATGCTCGTCATCTTCGGCGTGTGGCGTCATGTCGTGCACCGGTACTCCACTGCCTATCACCCGTCGCTGTGGAGCATCGTGTTCCCGCTCGGCATGTATGCGGTCGCGTCGGAGACGCTCGGGCGCGCCACGAGCACCGAGTTCATGCAGCAGCTTGCCGCCGTCTGGGTGTGGATCGGTGTCGCCGCCTGGGCGATCGTAGCCGTGCTGCTGGTCATCGCCGGCATCCGATCCGTGACGAATGCGGTCGTGCGCTCCCCCGCCGCGTGACGCCTCGTCAGCCGCGCCCGCCGGGCGGACCGATGACGAGGAGCACGACGAAGATGAGCACGACCAGGAGCACGATGAGCACGGCGAGTACCCACGGTCGCCGGAGGAACCAGCGCAGCAGTGCGTCGTACCAGCGCCGATCCGCCGGGTCCTCGGCCTCCGAGATACGCCACTGACCGGCGAGTCGGCCCGAGCGGGCGAGCCAGATCTCGACCGGAATCGTCGCGTACGGGATGATCGCGCTGACGATCGCGACGATCGCGGGCCAGGGCTGCCACCGGTTGTTCAGCGTGAGGAGCACGGCAGTCGCGCCGTACGACAGGAACACGAAGCCGTGAATCGCGCCGCCGATCGTCGTGGCCACGTCCAGTCCCGCGGTCGCCCGCAGGATGAGCCCCGCGATGAGCAGCGTCCACGAGACCGCCTCCGCGATCGCGAGGGCGCGAAACAGGGTCTGCGGGGTCCGGAACACCGCTTCAACCTAACCGACGGCACCGCGGTGACTGGGCCGAATCCCTCATCCTTCTGGATGATCTTGCCGCGGGCGGAGGCACGAATGCGCCACTGCGCTCAGCCGGCCGCCTTGGCGACGAGCGCGCCGATCCTCGCCTCGGTCGCCTCGCTCTCCCTCGTACGTCACGTGCACGTGCGTCGACCGGCCACCGCCGCGCCGACCGTGCGATCGTACGCCCTCACGGGGACGCGGCCAACGGGATCCGCACCGCAAACTCGGTGCCGACGCCGGCTTCGCTCCGCACGGTGATCGTGCCGCCGTGCGCGAGCACGATCGCCCGCGAGATCGCGAGCCCAAGCCCGACCCCGGGGACCATGTCGCGCATCGCCGAGGGGGCACGGACGAAGCGCCCGAAAATGCGCTCGAGCTCCTCCTGCGGGATGCCATGGCCCGTGTCGGCGACCGTGACGACCACCGCATCCGCCTCAGCCTCGACATGGACGGTGACGCGGCCCCCACGCGGGGTGAACTTCAACGCATTCGTCAGCAGATTGTCGACCGTCTGCCCGATTCGCTCGGGGTCCAGGCGCATCGGCGGCACCGCCGCCGCGACCACGGCGAGTTCGATGCCCGCCTGCTGCGCGATCGGCCTCGCGGACTCGACCGCCTGCAGGACGACGGGGACGATGTCGGTCTCGCGAAGCTCCAGCGGGAACTGCCCGGCCTCCGCCTTCGCGGTGAAGAGCAGGTCGCCGACGAGCTTGGCCAGCCGACGGGCATTGCGCTCGATGACCGCGAGGAACTGACGCTGCTCCGCATCGAGGTGCTCATCTTCGCCGTCGGTGAGCAGCTCGACATAGCCAAGGATCGAGGTGAGTGGCGTGCGCAGCTCGTGCGAGACCGTGCCGACGAACTCATCCTTGAGGCGGGCGACCTCGGCGGCGCGCGTCTCGTCTGAGACGACGAGCAGGTAGCCGAGCTGTGCCCCGAGCGCGTCGCGGCGCGGCGTGACGGTGAGGCGCATCGGCATGATCGTCGCGCCGCGACCGAGCAGGTCGAGCTCGCGTTCGACCCGCTCCCCAGCGTCCGCAGCCAGGAAGAGCCGTCGCACCCCGATCGCGAGCGGGTCAGCCGTCTCGTGCGTCCCACCCTCGGCAAGCAGCTCGAGCGTCGCCGCGGGACACAGCGCATCGACCCGCAGTCGGCCGGCGACCTCGGTCTCGTCCCCGCCGAAGAGCTGCACCGCGCCCGGATTCCACCGCACGACGGTGCCGTCGAGGTCCGTGCTGATGACTGCCTGCGCCGTCGTCGCATCCCAGACACTCTGGAATTCGACCAGCAACTGCCGGTAACGCTGCTCACTCGCACGCAGTTGTTCAAGGGCGGCCGAGCTCTCGCGCAGCGCGGCCGCGCGGTCCTCGGCGAGTCGCTCCGCAAGCTCGGTCCGCTCACGCTGCAACCGGGCCAGCTCGTTGACGACGACGGCGACTATCGCGTAGACGAGCGGGGTGATGACGCCGCGCAGCCACTGCTCGCCGCTCGACGGCGGTTCGGCGAACAACGGCAGTAGTTGTGCGACCGCGGCGAGCACGACCGCCACGGCGATGTAGCGTCGCCGCGGCGCCGATGCGAGCCAAACGACGGGGACGAGGACGAACCCGCCGAACAGTGACGCGATCCCGCCGGTGCCGACGCGAAAGAAGCCGAGGGCGATGACGTCGATCATCGGTACGAGGAGCACGACCCAGCCGTCCCACATCCCCCGCACGGTCAGGAAGCCGGCAAGGACGGTCGCGACGACGACGCCCGAGATGCCGATGGTCGCTTCGGCGACCGAGGTGAAGTCAATCGTGTCGAACGCCGCGACGAGCACGACCCCGACGACGAGGAGCAGCACGGTCGGGAGCTGCTTCGCGATCGGGCTGGGCCGCTCGATGAGCCGCGACAGCCAGGTGCCGGGACCGTCGCCGCGGGTGAGCACGGGGCGCCGCATCACAGCGCGAGCTCACGAAGGAGAACCGCTGCCGTGACGAGGACCAGCGCGACCCCGGCCTTGAGCAGGACCCGCCACTCCAGTCGAGCGTCCCGCCGGAGTTCCCGCTGCACCGCGGCCACTTCACTGCGTGTCGGCGTCGTCATCCGAGCACCCTCCCCACCTTCTCCGTCTTGCTCCAGGTCATGTCCGCACGCCGCCATTCCTGCACATAGGCGTCGACCGTGATCGCGCACAGCAGCGAGCCGTACCCGACGACGTAGAGCAGCACACGTGACAGCAGCCACCCGAGCACCGGCACCGGCTCGACGACGCGCGCAAGCCAGGCGCCGAGCATGGCCACCGGCCCCCAGACATACATGGCCACGAGCAGCGCGAGCTCGGTCGAGCCCTCGACCACGACCCCGAGCTGCGCCCACACGAGCTCGACGAGCGGCGGGGAGATCGCGACCGCCATGAGGATGAGCGAACCGATCCCCGGAAACAGGATCGCCTCGCGCCACGACCGCAGCCCGGTGCGCGGATCGAGCTGCACGGCGACGAGCATCGAGTAGACGTAGACCACCGCCGCGGCGATCCACATCAGGCTGAACACGAAGGCCGCGAGAGAGCTGTGCAGCCACATGAGCCCAACGAGACCGACGGCGGCGAGCACCATCATTACCGGGAGCAGCAGGACACTGAACCAGATGAGACCGAAGGCAATACCGCCGAGTCGATGCGTGCGGCTTGGACGGAACCACAGCTGGCGGTAGTGCTTCGTCACCTGCACATTGCCGCGCGCCCAGCGCAGCCGCTGCTTCCACAGCGCACGGATCGTCCGCGGCTCCTCGGCGAGGACGAGCGCGTGCGGCTCGAACACCATGCGCCGACCTCGCAGCTGCGACTCGAAGGTCGCCATGGTGTCCTCGGCGAGCGTCCCGGTCGGGATCCGGCCGCCGATCGCCTCGAGATTGGCCCGAGTATGCAGCTGGGCGCCGCCAGCGAGGCAGGCGATCGCGCCGAGCACGTTCTGCGCCCGGCGCGAGCCGAGCTGCGCCATGACGTACTCGATGCCGATGAACCGCGTGATCGCGTTGCGATCCGCGCTGCCCTCCGCGATGTACGCGGTGACCGCCCCAACCTTCGGATCGGCGAAGTGCCGGGTCATCTTGCGCAGCGAGTCGGCCGCAAAGATGACGTCGGCGTCCATGATGAGGATGGCTTCCGCCCACGGCTCCGCGAGGACGATCGAGATCCCGTGGTTGAGCGTGTGGGCCTTCCCCTCGCCGCCCCGGTCCCGGCGCAGGTGCACGACGCGCCCCGGGTGCGCGAGCGCCAGCGCCCGCACGACCTCGGGGGTCGCATCCGTCGACGCGTCGTCGACAACGTAGATCCGCAGCCGATCGGGTGGGTAGTCGAGCTGGAGGAGCCGGTCGATCGCGGCACCGAGGACGAGCGCTTCGTTCCACGCCGGCACGATGACGGCCACCCGCGGGCAGGCGTAGCCGGCCTTGCCGTAATGGTTGATGACGGCGTGGAACGGCAGGACCGCGTACTGCAGTGCGGTCGCCCACACCGGGACGGTCCCGACCAGGACGAAGACGACGAGCAGCGTGACGAGCGCCGTCGTCATCACCGCTGTCCAGTCGAGGCTCATACGTCGATCACCCGTCCGCCGTCTCGAGCAGGCGCACGACGGCGTCGTAGCGGCCGACCTCCTCGGCGCGGTGGCTGTCGGTCGAGGCGACGAGGACGACGCCGGCTGCTCGTGCCGCGCGGATCGCCTCGGGTCCCGGGCACGCCCACTTCTCGTTCACCTCGACGATCGTCTGCGTCGCCGCGCACGCGCCCGCCCAGGCGGCGAGACGCTCGGGCCCGAGCGCGGACTCGTCGAGGCCGATCTTCGGCAGGATCGAGAATGGGTGGGCGAGCTGATTGCCCGGATAGCGACGCATCGCCGCCATCGTCGCCTCGACGAGCAGGTCGAGCGCCCCGCCCGCGCTGAGCTCGCCCGCCCGGATCCGCGCTGCCGTCTCGCTCGGCGACCAGGGCCCGTCCGGGCCGGGGAACTGGTGGTCCGCGATGAGGATGTCATCGATGCCCGGCGGCAGCGGCGGCAGGTCGAGCGTGCCGGCGGCATCCAGCAGCTTCGCCTCGACACCGGTGCGGACGGTCAGTCCCGCGGGCACCTCAAGCGCGCGGACCGCGGCGACGAAGTCGGGCAGCCACGCGGTGTCCCCCCGGACGTGCTCGACGAGCCGCAGCTGCGTGAGGCCCGCGACGGACGCGGCGGCCACATTCTCCTCGAGCGAGGAATGCGCGTCATCGGAGAACGTCGAATGCACGTGATGGTCGCCACGCAGCTCCGCCCGGGTCACGGCGCCTCGTCCTGGTGGGCCGCGTGCGCGGAGACGAGCACCGCGTCGAGGTCGAGGACGATGTCCTGAAGGAACCGGACACTCGCGACCTCCCGGAACGGAATCGACGACGGCAGTGACCGACCGAGGAAGAGGTCGACGACGAGTGACGGGATGTCGACGCCAGCGGCGATGGTCAGCGGGAGCGAGCCGGGGAATCGTGGATTGACCTCGAGGAGTGCCGGACGGCCCTCGTGGTCGCGGCGCAGCTGCACGTTCGCGACGCCGACGAGGCCGATCGCCTGCGCCACCGCGGCCGCCGACGACTCGAGCTCCGCATCGCGCACCGTCCGACCCGCGATCGCCACCCCGGAGTCCACGCGGCTGCGCAACCGCGGGACGGCCGCGACGACGTGCCCGCTCGCGTCGGCGAGGACGTCGACCGAGTACTCCTCCCCCGGCAGGTGGTCCTGCACGAGGAGACCCTCATCGAGCGGCAGCGCCTCGAGTGCGGCCCGGTCGGGGACGAGCCGGACGCCGCGGCCGCCCGCGCCGAGACGCGGCTTCGCGATGACCGGGTATGACCAGTCGACCGCGAGCGCGTCCGGGCCCGCGAGACGCGTCGCCGGCACCCGACACACCTCGCGGCACCGCTCGGCGAGCGCGTACTTGTCGAGCGCGATCGCGAGGGTCTCCGACGAGGGCGCGGCGAGGATCGCGGGCGCCAGCTCGTCGCGACGCTCGGCGAGCGCGACGAGCTCGACGTCGACGGTGGAGATGACGAGGTCGATGGCGTCGGCGTGCACGAGGGCCGCCAGCGAGGTGACGAACTCCGGGGCGCGCCCCGGCGGCACGAGTCGACGTGCCTCGGCTGGGACGAGGTAGAGCCCGGCTGCCCAGCCGTCCATGTCGGCGGCGAACACCTCAGTGTCCTCCCGACCCAGCAGCCCGCGGACGACCGCGATCCCGGCCGCGCCGCCGACGCCGGTGACGAGCACGCGGGTCACCATCAGCGTTCGACCTCGGTGCGTTCGGTGACGTTGACGAGGCCGCGCGCATCGCGGAGGATCTCGAGCGGCTCGACATAGCTGCCCTCGCCGAACCGCGACCAGTACTTCGCGGTCGTCGTCACGAATTCATGATCGAGATATGTCCGCGTCTCGGTCTGCGTCGCGAAGCAGTCGATGAGCGCGAGCTTCGTGTCGAGATAGCGGTCGATCGCGACGAAGCGGTTCGGGCGGAACTCGATCGTCGAGGAGGGACTCTGGTAGCAGCCGAGCGTGGCCACGCCGCGGGCCGCCACCACGGTCGCCTCGTGCACCGCCCGGTGGTCCTGGTGGCGGTCGTGCCGGGTGTGGGTGTACACGACGGTCGGCGCCACCTCCCGCACCACCTCCTCGATGAGGCGGACGGTGGGCCCGCCGCCGTCGATCTCGGTGTCGGTGAGGTCCTTGAGGAAGAGGCGGGCACCGAGGAGCTCCGCGGCAGCGAGCGATTCGTGCTGACGCAGATCCGCGTCACCACCACGGGCACCGCGACTCAACGTCAGGATGACGATCGCGTCACCGGCCGCCTGGTGCGCGCCAAGGACCCCGCCAACGCCGATCTCCACGTCATCGGGGTGTGCCCCGACCGCGAGGACAACCTGTCGGCTGGAGTGCTCGCGACGGAGGCGCCCCGCCTCGATGAGCCGCGCGACGACCTCGATCACCTGCGCGGTATCGAATGGTTTGGTGAGGAATTCGTCGGCTTGTGCCCGGAGCGCCGTGACGGCGTAGTCGACGGAGACATGGGCGGTCATGATCACGACCGGCAGCCACGGCGCCCGTGCCCGAATCTCGGCGAGCAGGTCGAGGCCGCTCATGCCCGGCATCTCGATGTCGGCCAGGACGAGGTCAGGTTCGGCGGTGTCGAGCACCGTGAGCGCGGTTGTCGCATCGGCCGCCCCGGTGACGACGACGCCAAGTCGGCGCGCCAGCAGCGTCGTCAAGAACTGCACGAGGTCGGGGTCGTCGTCCACGACAAGCACACGCCCTGCCCCTGCGACCATCCGCGCTCCCTCGTCTCGAATGACCCGTTGGTTCATTCTGCTGGATCCCGGCCGCATCGTGGGCGAGCTGGTCGCCTCGCGGATCTGCGGCGTGGGCTACAGGATCTGCCGGAGATTCACCCGGGCGAGGTCGACGAGCTCCGAGCCCTGCCCGCTCAGCACGGTCCGCAGCGCGTACAGCGAGAATCCCTTGACCTGCTCCGCGGTGATCGCCGGCGGGATCGACAGCTCCTGGCGCTCCGTGACGACATCGAGCAGGGCGGGGCCGTCTTGGGCGAGGAAGTCGTCGACGGCCCCCGGCAGGTCAGCGCTGCGCTCGACGTGGCGACCCCAGATGCCCATCGCCTCCGCTACTCTCGCGTAGTCGGGGTTGTCGAGGTCGGTGGCGAAGCGCACGAAGCCGTCAGCCTTCATCTCGAGCTCGACGAAGTTGAGCGAGGAGTTGTTGTAGACGACGATCTTGACCGGCAGCCCGTGCTCCCGGACCGTGAGCAGCTCACCCAGGAGCATGCCGAGGCCGCCATCACCGGACAGCGAGATGACCTGCCGGCCCGGGAACGCGGCCTGCGCCCCGATCCCCATCGGCAGACCGTTCGCCATTGAGCCGTGCGTGAAGGAGCCGATGATGCGGCGCTCGCGGGTCGTCGTGAGGTATCGGGCGGCGTAGACGACCGGCGAGCCGACGTCGGGGATGAAGACCGCGTCGTCCGCCGCGCGCTCGTCGATGAGTCGCGTGAGGTACTGCGGATGGATGGGGCGGGAACCGCGCGATGGGCTCGCGAGCTTGTCGAGCCGCTTGCGCGTCTTCAGGTAGTGGTCGCGCATCTCGGTGAGGTGCTTCGACGACTTCGCCCCCGTCAACAGCGGCACGAGCTCGCGGAGCGAGTCCCGCACCGTGCCGACGAGCGGTGCCGCGACCGGCACCCGCTTGCCGATCTGCTCCCCGCGGCGGTCGATCTGGATGACGGGCACGTCCACCGGGTAGAACTGCCGGTACGGCAGGTCCGTGCCGATCATGAGCAGCGCATCGGCCTCGAACATCGCACGGTACCCCGAGGCGAAGCCAAGCAGGCCGGTCATCCCGACGTCGTAGGGATTGTCGTATTCGACGTGCTCCTTGCCGCGCATCGCGTGCACGATCGGCGCCTGCAGGAGCTCCGCCACCGCGAGCAGCTCGTCGTGGGCGCCGGCGACGCCCGCGCCGGCGAGGATCGTGACCCGCTCGGCATCGTTGAGCAGCGTCGCGGCGGCACGAAGCTCCTCGAGCCCTGGGAGGATCCTGGAGTTCGAGGGCCGGATGACCTCCGGCGCGGCGTCGGGCATGTCGGTGAGGAACATCGACCCGCTGATGACGAGCACGGCGACGCCGCGCTGCTCGACCGCCGCGCGCATCGCGACGGCGAGCACCCGAGGCAGCTGCCGGACGTCACTGACATGCTCGACGTAGACGCTGCATTCGCGGAACAGCTCCTGCGGGTGCGTCTCCTGGAAGTACCCGGTGCCGATCTCCTCAGCAGGAATGTGGGCAGCGATCGCGAGCATCGGCACACGCGAGCGCTGGGCATCGAAGAGCCCGTTGATGAGGTGCAGGTTGCCCGGCCCGCAGCTGCCGGCGCACACGGTGAGCTCGCCGGTCAGCTCGGCCTCCGCCGCGGCAGCGAAGGCCCCCGCCTCCTCGTGCCGCACATGCATCCACTCGACGTCCGAGCCGCGCAGGGCGTCGGTGAACCCGTTGAGCGAGTCCCCCGCGATCCCCCAGACCCGCTCGACGCCGTTGGCCTCGAGTGTGGCGACGATGTGCTGTGCGACGTTGGCCATGGGTCCTCCTGCTGGTCGCGTTCGGTCGGCGTGGTGGGCGGCGCTGCACCGCCCACCCTACGCCGTGCGTCCGACGGCATCGGGGCTCAGGATGGGATGACGGGGATCTCCAGGAAGCTTGGGCGCGCCGCGTCCCACAGGAGCGTCGCCTCACCGCGCGGACTGGCGCGGTAGTGCGCTGGGAAGTGACCGAAGAAGGGATTGCGCGGGGCGAGCCCCCGACCCGCGACGAGGAGCCGAAGCCGCTCCCCCGCGCGGTAGCTCGTCGCTGATGGGCTGAGTGGGATCTCGACCTCGAGTTCCTCGCCGTCAACGATTGGCTGGAGCGTGTCGAAAGCGGGCGCGGGTCCGTGCGGCCTGTGGGGCAGGGCCGCTGGTCGTCGCAGCGCGAGGCGCAGCCGCCCCTGGGCGACGAGATCGCGACCGTAGCCATAGGAACCCTGGAACGGTACCGGCTCGCCACCCGACCACTTCTCGACGCCGACGAAGAGGCGCGGATCCACCGAGTCCCGCGTCCGCAGACGCAGGTGGAGCAGCATCGGCCCGGTCACCTCGACCTCCTCAGGGACGAGATGGTCGAATGCGGCGGCGCGACGGCGCAGTGGGAACGAAATATGGCCCGACGCGGTCGGCTGTGCCTCGAGCGTGCCGTCGGCGCTGAGGTAGAGGCGGCGCCAGCGCGTGCGGGTGAGGGGCCACTCCTCCTCGGCGCGCACCGCCACGACATGGTCGGCGCGGTCTCGGACCTCAAGCCGTACCGGCGGCAGCGGCGCCACCTCACGCGCCCGCAGGTGGCGGTCAAAGAAGGCAAGCTGCGTCCGTCGCGCCTCCTCGCCGTAGAACACCGCCCACTTCGGGCCGCGGTGTGTGTAGACGTGTCGCTCGACGGAGCCACATGCTTCGAAGGCGCGCATCGATCCGACGCTGTGCAGATTGGCGTCCGAGAAGCTCGCGCACACGAGCATCGGCACGGTGATCCGCGACAGGTCGGGGGTCAGCGCCGCCCACCACCCGTCACGGGTCGGGTGCAGTCGGCGCTCGGCGCCGAGGTCGGTGCGCAGCCGGGCGACGCGCTTCGTCATCGCGAGCCAGATCCGGGAGAACCCGTCCTCGACCACACCGCCGGGGGTGAAGAAGTCACGGTACGCGTCGGTGAAGCCCTCCCAGGGACAGATCGCTCGGAGTGCGGGCGGGCCGAGCGCCGCGACCTTGTACTGCGACAGGGCGAGGTAGGACACGCCGAGCATGCCGACCCGACCGTTCGACCACGGCTGGACTGCAGCCCACTCGATGACCTCGGCGATATCCGCTGCCTCCTGGTCGGAGAGCAGCTCGCCGCGCCCGTCCGAGTGGCCACCACCGCGAGTGTCGAGGTTGAGCACGGCATAGCCTTGCTGTACCCACCAGACCGGGTCCGGTGCCTCCCAACTCGTCTGGTCCGAGATCCGCACGGGCGCGGGCTGGTGCATGATCCGGAACTGCGCGTTGATTCGCCAGGTACCCCGACGGGTCCGTCGCGGCACCCGATCCTTGCCGTAGGGGTGCGCCGAGAGGAGGACGGGAAATGGACCCGCCCCCTCCGGACGAAACACGTTGCACCGGAGCGTCACGCCGTCGTGCAGCCGCACCGGGACATCCTGGTCCTTCCGGATGTCCAGTGGCATGGGGTACACCGTCACCGGCGGGCGGATCGCGGCGCGAATCCGGCTGCGGGCGTAGGCAGCGACGCCGGGTCGGCGCCATGGGCGATCGAGCAAGTGGGACATGATCGGGCCTCGAGCGTGGGTATCCGCGACCGGTGGGGTCAATCGCCACTGTAAACCCCGACAGGCCGTCACCGACACCCGCGGTCAGGCCGACTCGGGCACCGTCCGTCAGGTTGATGCGTCGCTGAGGACGCGCATCGGTGCCGTCACGGGTGCCCCGCAGTCGGCGAGGTAGCGCTCGAGGCTGTCGTCAAGCTGCTCGACCCACGGGGTGCGGTGCGCGATCGCGGGCGTGCCGGTCATGACCGAGCGGTAGCAGATGTCGCGGTACCCCATGATGTCGCGCTGCTTGTCCTGGGTCCAGCTGATGAAGATCTCGACGACCGCGGCGACATCGAACTCCGGGTAGTCGGTCTCGTCGAGGAGGTCCCGGACGTAGTCGCCCTGGAAGGCGATCTCCGTGGACACCCCATCGATCGCCTCGAATCGCGAGCGCCACTCAGCGATCGAGGCGGCCCGGTCAGCCGCATTCGGCAGCTCGGCGACACCGAGGATGAGATCACGGACGTACCAGGCCTGCGTGTCGAACATGTTGAAGGTGAACCACTGGTCCTGCGCGCCGACGTAGCACAGCGCGGGGTTCTCCTGCCACACGACGCCGCGGTACAGGCCCTCCGGGTACACGGTGTTCGGGCCGCTCAGCGCGAGCTCCTCCGGGAGGAACGGGTACTTGTGCAGGTAGCCGGTGCAGAAGATGATCGCGTCGAAGCGCTTCGAGCTGCCGTCGGCGAAGAACACCCGGTCACCGTCGATCACCTCGATGCCCGGACGCTCCTCGAAGCCCTTCGGCCAGTCGTAGCCCATCGGCGCTGAGCGGTAGCTCGCCGTGACGGAACGGGCCCCCATCTTGTGTGCCTGGCTGCCGATGTCCTCGGCCGAGTAGCTCGAGCCGATGACGAGGACGTCGCGGTCCTTGAGCCCCTCGGCACCGCGGAAGTCGTGCGCGTGCGTCACGAACCCTGGGAACGTCTCGATGCCCGCGACCTCGGGCATGTTCGGGAAGGAGAAGTGGCCGCTCGCCACGACGACATGGTCGAACTCCTCGACCGTCGTCTCCCCCGACGGCAGGTGCTCACTCGTCACCGTGAAGCGCTGCGTCGCCTCATCGAACGCAACGAGCCGCACGACCGTCTCAAAGCGAATGAACTTCCGGACATCGCTTTGCTCCAGCCGTCCGGCGATGTAGTCCCACAGCACCTCGCGCGGTGGGTACGAGGAGATCGGGTGGCCGAAGTGCTCGTCGAAGGTGTAGTCGGCGAATTCGAGCGCCTCCTTCGGGCCGTTCGACCAGAGGTTCCGGTACATGCTCGAATGCACGGGCTCGCCATGCTCGTCGAGGCCGGTCCGCCAGGTGTAATTCCACTGGCCGCCCCAGTCCGCCTGCTTCTCGAAGCACACCAGCTCGGGGATCTCGGCACCGCCCCGCGCGGCCGACTCAAAGGCCCGCAGCTGCGCCATCCCACTCGGGCCAGCACCGATGATTGCTACTCGTTTCGTCTGCATCTCGTTCCGTTCTGTGTCTCCGTGAGTAGCCGCTGCTCGGACGCAGGCTCGCGAAGGACCGGTACGGAATCGCGTCGGGATTCCTCGCCTCGTCGAGATGCGCCAAACGCTGATCGGGAAACTGCAGCTCAACCGATCGCGCGAGAGCGACCTCTCAAGGATAGCGGATCCTTGCCAGAAAAAGTGCTGATGACGCGGCTCAGGCTCGTACGTCGCGGGCTTCATCGTCACCCGAATCGGCAGGTGAGCTCATCCATTCGGATTATCCGGGATTCAGTCCGACCCCTGATGATCGGCGGCACGGACACTGGTGGAGTCGTTTGTATGCCTGCACTCCCGGCCCACCCCAGCGTCCCGTCCAGTGCCCGATCTCGTATCGCGACGAGCCTCACCTCCCGCCGCGGGGCCTGGGTCTGGCTCGGCGCTGGCCTGCTCGTCATCGTCGCCCTCTTCGGTCTGCTCACCGGCACGACGGCGGCCGCGCAGAGCTCGCAGGCACCGGTCGATTCCGAGTCCGCGCGGGTGAGCGAGCTGCTGGAGCAGTTCCCGAATGCGGATCGCCAGTCCGTCCTCGTCGTCGCCAGCCGCGCCGACAGCGCGGCCCTCACCAGCGCAGATCTCGACGGGCTGACGGCACTCTTGCCAGCCCTCGACACGCATGCGGACGCGCCCTCCTCCGGCCCGATCCTGAGCGACGACGGCCAGGCGGCACTCATCGTCACCCCGATCGCGGTCGGCGACACCAACGCGGCGACCGCGACGACGATCGACGCGATCCGGGCCGAGCTCGCCGACCACACCCCCGACGGGATCGTGACGCAGGTCACCGGCGGGCCGGCGTTCGGGGCGGACATCGCCGCCGCATTCGACGGTGCCGACTTCACGCTGCTCCTCGTGACGATCGTCATCGTCGCGCTGCTGCTCATCGTCACCTACCGCTCACCGGTGCTGTGGCTCGTGCCGCTCCTGGTCATCGCGCTCGCCGACGGGCTCGCCGGCCGGGCGACCGCGGCAGCCGGAGCCGCGCTCGGCCTGCAGTTCGACGCCGGCATCATCAGCGTGCTCGTGTTCGGGGCTGGGACGAACTACGCGCTGTTGCTCATCTCCCGCTACCGGGAGGAGCTGCAACTGACGGCCGACCACCGGCGAGCACTCAGCACCGCCTGGCAGCGGACGGTCGGCGCGATCCTGGCCTCGAACCTCACCGTCGTCCTTGCCCTCCTCACCCTCGTGCTCGCCGTCATCCCCGGCACGCACGGACTCGGGGTGTCCTCGGCGATGGGGCTCATCATCGCGCTCGCCGCCGTGCTCTTCGTCCTCCCGCCATTCCTCGCGGTCTGCGGACGGCGGATCTTCTGGCCATTCGTCCCGCGCCCCGGTCAGGCCCGCCGGCAGGGCCGGATGTGGCGGGCGCTGGCCACCCGCGTCGTCGGGCGGCCCGTCGTGAGCCTCGTCGGCGGCGCGATGCTCCTCGGGATCATGGCGGCCGGGCTCCTCGGCACGACCGTCGGGCTCGACCAGGCCGGCCGCTTCCGGGTCGCGTCCGAATCGGCGGCCGCGCTCGACACGGTCGCCGCGCACTTCCCTGCGGGGGAGACCCAGCCGATCTGGGTGGTCACGGCCACGGACCAGGCCGACGAGGTCCTCGCGGCGATCGAGGAGGTCGACGGCATCGTCCGCGCGCACCCCGTCGCCGCCGACGGCGACGGCCTGACCAAGCTCATGGTGACGAGCGAGTACGCACCGAGCACCCCGGATTCGCTCGCGCAGATCACCGCGCTGCGGGACGCGGTGCACGCCATCCCCGAGGCGAATGCGGTGGTCGGCGGCGGTGTCGCGACCGACCTCGACGCGCGGTCCGGCAACGCGAGGGACCTCTGGATCATCGCACCGCTCATCCTCGCGGTGAGCTTCCTCGTGCTCCTCATCCTGCTGCGCTCGATCGTGGCGCCGGTAGTGCTGCTCGTCATCAACCTCGCGAGCTCGGTCGCCGCGATCGGTGCCGGGGCGTGGCTCAGCCGCGTCGTGTTCGGCCAGCCGGCACTCGACGCGCAGGTGCCGCTGCTCGCATTCCTCTTCCTCGTCGCACTCGGCATCGACTACACGATCTTCCTCGTCCACCGTGCCCGCACCGAGGCGAAGCGGCTCGGCACCCGGGCGGGGATGGTCGAAGCGGTCACCCACACCGGCAGCGTCATCACGAGCGCGGGGCTCGTCCTCGCCGCGGTCTTCGCCGCCCTCGGGGTGCTCCCGCTCGTCGTGCTCGGTCAGCTCGGGCTCATCGTCGGGATCGGCGTCATCGTCGATACGCTCGTCGTGCGCACCGTCATCGTGCCTGCCGTCTTCAGCCTCCTCGGCGATCGGATCTGGTGGCCAGGCCGTCTCACGGCGCAGCAGGGAGAATTGACGGATGAGCCTCGTCAGCGCACCGCTGCAGCGCACTGACACACCCGGGCCGAGCCCGGTCGCCGCGAGCGTGCTGGCCATGACGATCGGCCAACACCTCATGGCGGTCGGGCTCACCGTAATCGGGGTCATCCTCGGCATCCGACAGGGCGCGTCGATCCCACTGGTCGTCATCGCCGGGGCGGCGATCCTCCTCTGGCACACCGGTGGTGCGATCCTGCTGCGTCGCCTGCGCCGGCCCAGCGTCATCATCTGGTGGCTCATCGGCCTCGGCGTGCTCTGGGTCGGGGCGGTCGCGGTCACCTCGGAGTTCATCTGGCTCGGCTTCCTCCTCTGGCTCCTGCTCGGCCACCTCCTGCCGCTGTGGTGGGGCATCACGGGCTCGGCCCTCGTGCTCGCCATCGTCATCGCGGCCCCCGTGCTGCACCACGGCACGACGAGCTACGCGAATGTGTTTGGCCCGCTCATCGGCGGGGTCTTCGCCTTCGGCATCTCCCGCGGGTACCTGCAGCTCCTGCGGGACGCGACCGAGCGCGAACACCTCGTCGCGTCGCTGCGCCAAGCCCGCGACGACACCGCCGCGCTCCAGGATGAGCTCCTGCTCGCGCAGCGGCACGCCGGCGCCATCGCCGAGCGCACCCGCATCTCCCGAGACATCCACGACACCGTCGCGCAATCGCTGTCCTCCATCCGTCTGCTCGCGCACGCCGAAGCCCACCGGACCTCGGCGCCGGAGGCGTCTCGCGCATTCCTCCAGCTCGAATCCCTCGCGAGCGACGGCCTCGTCGACGCGCGCCGCATCGTCGACGCGCTCCTGCCTGCGGAGCTCGACGACAGTGCGCTTGCGCCGGCGCTGCGACGCATGCTCGACCGGGCGCACGAGGAGACCGGGCTCGAGGTCGAGCTCCACGTCGACGATCTCCTCCCCTTGCTGCCGACCCAAGTCGAGGTCGCGCTGCTACGCACCGCGCAATCCGCACTCGCGAACGTGCGGCGGCACGCACACGCGACGCGCGTCGTCATGAGCCTCATCGATGACGGGGAGCTCGTGCGGCTCGACGTGATTGACGACGGTGACGGCTTCGACGCGACCGAGGTGGGCGAGGCGGAGCGCTCCGGCGAGGTCGGAGCATCGAGCCACGGGCTGCGATTCATGCGGGCGCGGCTCCGGGAGCTCGGCGGCGGGCTCGACGTCGAGAGCGCGCCCGGCGAGGGGACCGCGATCTCGGCGCACCTGCCCGTGCACCTCTGGACCGCGCCCACGCGAGCCGGGGAGGCATCGTGAGCGTCACGGTCCTCATCGTCGACGACCACCCGGTCGTCCGCAGCGGGCTGCGCGCCGTGCTCGACGCCGACGCCGGTGTGCAGGTCATCGGCGAGGCCGCGACCGGCGAAGAGGCGGTGACACTGGCGACCCACCTGCGCCCCGACGTCGTGCTCTGCGACCTGCGGCTCGGCGCTGGGATCGACGGCATCCAGACCACCGCGGCGCTCCGCGCACTCGAGCCGGCCCCCGCCGTGCTCATCCTCACGACCTTCGACCGCGACGCCGAGGTGCTCGGCGCGATCGAGGCCGGGGCGGCCGGCTACCTCCTCAAGGATGTCGCCCCGAGCGCCATCCTGGAGGGGATCCAACGTGCCGCCCGGGGTGACACCGTGCTCACCCCCGAGCTCGCGTCGCGCGTCCTCAAGGGCCTGCGCGATCCGCTGCCGAAGCTCACCGAGCGCGAGATCGAGGTGCTGCGCCACCTCGCTGAGGGGGCGGCGAACAAGGAGATCGCACGGGCGCTCTATGTCACCGAGGCGACCGTCAAGAGCCACCTCGCGCACATCTTCACGAAACTCGGCGTCGACAGCCGTTCACGCGCGATCCACCAGGCCCGCGAACGCGGGCTTATCTGAGCGCGCGTCCGCAGGCAGCATGCATCGCCCCGGTTTGCGCCGAGTGGGCAAGCGCCCGGCGCACGGCGGGCCGACCTGACCCGCCGCCCGCCGTGCACTCCCGCTACTCGTCCGAGTCGGTGCCCATGCCGGGTGTGGAGACGCCTGCCGCGCCCGCCTTCACCGCGTCCTCGATGCGCTGGCCGATCGCCTGGTCGACCTGCTTCCAGTACTGGAAGGCGTTCGACAGGACCGGCTCCTTGACGCCGTCGAGCGCGCCGGCGACGGTCGTGACGAACTCGTCACGCTGGGCGTCGCTGAACACCTCGCGCACGAGCGTGCCGGCCTGGCCGAAGTCGTCGTCATCGGCGCGAAGGTCGTACGCGTGCCGGGTCAGCTCGCCATCAGCCTCCCAGCCGTTCTCGACGGGACCCTCCTCGTCCGACCAGGAGTCGCCGAAGGAGTTCGGGGCGTACACCGAGCGGGCGCCCGTGTGCTCGACCCACATGTTGCCCTCGAAGTTGTAGGTGTGGACCTCGTTGATCGGCTTGTTGACCGGCAGCTGCTGGAAGTTCGTGCCGATGCGGTAGCGCTGCGCGTCCTGGTACGAGAACGTGCGGCCGAGCAGCATCTTGTCCGGCGAGTTGCCGGTGCCCGGGACCATGTTCGCCGGCGAGAAGCCGGCCTGCTCGATCTGGGCGAAGAAGTTCTCGGGGTTGCGGTTCAGCGTCATCGTGCCGACCTTGATCCGCGGGTAGTCCGCCTTCGGCCACACCTTCGTGAGGTCGAAGGGGTTGAAGCGGTACGTCTTCGCCTCCTCGTACGGCATGACCTGGAAGTAGAGGTCCCACGAGGGGTGCTCCCCGCGCGCGATCGCCTCGAACAGGTCCTGGCGGTGGTAGTCGCCGTTGGCACCCGCGAGGCGCTCGGCCTCCTCGTTGCTGAGGAACTCGACGCCCTGGTTCGACATGAAATGCCACTTGACCCAGAATCGCTCGCCCGCCGCATTCACGAGTGAATAGGTGTGCGAGCTGTAGCCGTTCATGTGCCGCCACGTCTTCGGCAGCCCGCGCTGGCCCATGAGGTACGTGACCTGGTGGGCGGACTCGGGGTTGTTCGTCCAGAAGTCCCACTGCATCGTGCCGTCGCGCAGCCCGCTGTCGGGCAGGCGCTTCTGCGACCGAATGAAGTGCGCGAACTTCATCGGGTCGCGGACGAAGAAGACCGGCGTGTTGTTGCCGACCATGTCGAAGTTGCCCTCGTCGGTGTAGAACTTCAGTGCGAAGCCGCGCACATCGCGCCAGGTGTCCGGCGAGCCCTGCTCCCCCGCGACCGTGGAGAACCGCGCGAGCATCTCGGTCGTCTTGCCCGGCTGCAGGAAGTCAGCCTTGGTGTAGCGGGAGACATCCTCGGTCACCTCGAACGTGCCGAAAGCCCCGCCGCCCTTCGCGTGCGGGCGTCGCTCGGGCACATTCATCCGGTTGAAGTGCTGCATCGTCTCGATCAGGTGGTGATCGTGCAGCACGATCGGCCCGTCATTGCCCACGGTCAGCGAATTCCGATCGCTGACGGCCGGGATCCCTGCCTGGGTCGTGGAGCCGGTGGCGTGCGGTGTCTTCTTGTCCATCACATCCTCCTTCGTTGGCGAACACCCCATTGTCCCATCCCGCGCGCACTCGCGCTCGCCGACGGTGGGCACACACCGGGACGAATGCGCGGGTACGGTCGTCCTGCGACGCCGGCTGTGCATGATCCCGCCACGTGTACAGCGGATTTCGCGCACATCCGGCGAGTTCATGCACATCGGGCGGCTCGGGGCGGCAACCCATCGCGAACGCGAGCAACGCGCCCGTCCGGACAACGATTTGGTGGACCCGAGGGTGCCCGAGTTGAGGCGCTGTGTAACAAGTCCACAGCCCTGACCAAACTACTCCGCACCGTCGGCGACGGGACGACTCGGCCCGACTCGACTCCCCTGTCGCCGCGCCAGCACCAGAAGCGCCTCTCGGCAGACGAAATCCAGACGGCCGTCGCTGCCTATGAGACGGGAGCGACCGTAGCCGAGCTGGCAGAGCGCCTAGGCTGTCACCGTGTCACCGTTGCGCGCCACCTGCGAGAAGCAGGCGCGCGGCTTCGACTCGACCCGCTTACCTCAGACGAGATCGATGAGGCCGTTCGGCTTTATCAAGCATGCCTGAGCCTGGCGAAGGTCGGTGAGCAGGTCGGCGCCACGGCGAGGACAGTGCAGCTGAAGCTCAGGGAGCGTGGGGTGCAGATGCGCGATACACACGGGCGGACTCGTACGGTTAGCGACGGATCAAGTCTTCGAACCGCCGCCAAATCGAGCGAGAGGATGCATCATCCCAGGCAACACCTAGTCGATGGCGGGACCGCGCGATCAGCAGCGAGCCCGTCGAGCTAGAAACGGAAGCCCTCCTGGACTCGTTGCGCCTGCTCGTCATTTCGCTGACCCTCGCTGCGATATCCATCCGCAAGATCCCGAAGAACTCGCGACGTCTTTGGCCACCTAACCTTCGTTGCGTCGGCCCACTTCGTGTACTCATCGGCCAGCGCGTACTCCTGCGCCCCACCCTCCGTCACTCCACGCGACGTCACGCCACGCTTGTTGTACGTGCCCATGCTGAATCCGCTGAGCACCTTCTTCGAGCCGTGCGCCTCGAGGAAGTCACGAACAGCCCGCACCGGCCATGTGCCATCCTCGTCCGCCGGGGCGTGTGCCAGCACTTGACCGATCTGCGATTCACCGACCTCTAGACGATCCGCCTCTTTGAGCAGCTCGCGTGCTTTAGCCGCCCAGGTGACCAGGGCGTCGAGGTCGATCGCGTGCGTTTCGTCGACCGTTCCAGGCAGGCGTTTCCATTCATGGAGTAGGCGCCACGCGTTGCCGGCGACGTTCTTCTCAGCCTCAGTAGCCGTATGTTCGCCCTTCTCGCTCTTGGGTCGGTACAGCAACGAGATGACCTCCACAAAAAACTCCGGGGACTCGCTCAATGTCCGCTGGAGCGTTGATGAGTCAGGCTGCGAGTCGAGCGCCGGGAGAAGCTGCCACTCCAAGCGCGCGAGGGTGCCGCTGTCAACGCGATCCGACTCGCGCAGGAAGTTCATGAGGTTGGTGATCTCATACTCGGAAAGTACCCTCATCTCGGGGTCGCCCTCGTGAAGCATCGACGTGAACGCTTCGATGATTAGGGCCTCGTCCAAGTTCCCGTTCTTGAAGAAGTGACTCATCAGGTCGAGTGCTGTCGCCCATCGCCGATGGTCCGCCAGCTTTCGCGCGGTCTCGTTGACAAGCGGGAAGTCCGCCCCTCGTCCGAACGGATAGAAACCCGCCCAGTACTTAGCATCAACTTCGGCGCCCGTAGATTCGGCTATCGCCCATGCCTCGGGGAGGTCCTCGGCCATAAGAAGAAGTCGCGCTTGGACATCGGAGCGTCCTGCAAACCGTTCCACGAGCGGCCTGAGCTTGCCAAGGTCTCCTTTCGTCGTTGCCCGCAACGCCGCGGTGGCGAACTCTGAGCTCGCCTTGGAGTCAGCGTCCAGAAGCTCGGCGACCGTCTCCAGGGGAAGGTCCAAGGCGACACCCGACGTATAGCCAAGTGACCAAGGGGTTTTCACGCGCTGCGCGACGTCGACGAGAAGGTCTAACCCGCCCTCGTCCCAGATGGCTCGGACGGCGTCACCTCGCAGCCGCGCAAGTTCCTCTTCGTAGTTATCCCTGTCGGACGCCTTCTTGATGCCCAGATCCGGCATCGAGTCATCGAACAGCCAGCGTTCGCTCAACGAAGCGCGGTCCGGCCGAAGACTTGCTACTACAGACTCAAGCTCGCTTCTGGCCTCAACCGGCAGAGCCCATTTCGCATCGGCATACTCGCGGTGTCTGCGAGCAAGGGTGTCGAGAGCCTCCCACGCCGCGAATTGCTCCTCCTCGGTGAAGCGATCTCGATCCGTCGCGAGAAGTGCAAAAGCCTCCTCCCGGTAGCTGGCGGGAAGATCGTCAAGGTGCTCGATCAAGCCCGGCCAGAGGGATGGTTCGGTCCCCACTCGTTCGAGGCATAGTTCGTAGACGGCGCGCGTGATCTTCCAATAGTGCTCTTCGTCGATCCGATTCGTTCGAGGCGGTGCCCACTGCCGAAAGGTCGGTGTGGCATTGAAATGACCCACGGCGTGCCGCTCAGGCAGCAGCGAAAGAAGAAGGTTCCACCCGATCATGGATGCTTCTCCAGGAGAGCCTTGATGACTTCAATCTGCTCTTCCGTTGTGGCGCTCGTCTGGGGCGTCCATGGCCGGAAGGTGTTCGTTAGCACGTTAGCGGGACGATTCGACAGCTTGCCGCCAGGATCGATCTCTGCCAGCCGCGCCAAGATCTCGGTGACAGTCGCGAGATGATCGGATGACCAACCGAGCGTTTCGAGCGCCCACAAGACGTGGACGTGAGGGCTTGACGAGGACCAATCATCGGTCGCATCGGAGAATACGTGGGGCCTCAACGACCCTTCATCGGCAATCGCACTTTCCAGTGCGTCGAGAAAGACGTCCGGCGCAGCCTCAGCAAGCAGCGGCAGAACGTCGGCGAGCGATAGCCACAGCTGCCCCGTCTCGTCCTCATTCGCGCGCTCCAGCAGTGCACGAACAGCTAGCTCGGCCCAGCCGCGAAGCGTTGGACCGGAGCCAGCACGATACCCATCGCCCAAGCCGCCGAACGCCGCGAGTGTGGTGGCTATGCCGGTACGGATGTCACTGGAATGGACCCGAGCGGGGCCGAGGATTCCTGCCCTCCACCGCTCTGCTGCATCGATTTGAAGCGTGGGGTCGACGGCCCCGAGCACCGTCTGCACCGCAGTTTCAAGGGCAGCCAGATCATCGCCGGTGAGATTGCCCGCGACCACCCCGAAATGGGTGTCGGGCGAAATGACCTTCCAAGTTGCCCCAACAAGGGTGAAGATCGGATCTGCCGCTTCGGTCAACTGACGAAGCAGGACGTATGGCGCGTCACCTTCCCCAACCATGCGGCTGAAGACCTCTGCATCTCCCGTACGCGATGAGTTCCACGCGCCGAGCAGCCAAGAACGACGCGCGGTCACGGAGGACGCAAGGTTTGCGGCCAGCGCTTGACCATCCGCGGTAGGGCTCTGCGCCAACCGGCTTCGGAATAGGGGAATGCTCCTATAGGCCGCCAGGGCCAGGTCGTGGACGGACTCGGACGCCACTCCCAACCCACTAAGGATGGTTTCCGCGCTCGCAACCGGGATCTTGGGAAGCGAAACCTGCGCGATGGCCCCCGGAGGAGCGTGGAGGATGATGTGGTGCGACGTGACGAGATCAGCCTCTCTGACCAATGACTGCTCGAACGGGAGCAGGATCAATAGGTTCGAGGCAGAGTCAAGGAAGCGCAGCGTTCCGGGCTCGTAGACAACGAGCGAACGGTCAAGAAAGTCCGATCCGGTGTCAGGATCGGCTGCTAGCAGGGCTGAAGCGACGAACGCGAGGACGTCGTCGATGCTCGACGCGGAAATCCAGGTGTGCCCCGTCTCGCGGTCACGCAACGTACGTAGGAGGGCGGCCGCCTCGTCGGCCCGACCCGCCAGCACGAGTTCCGGAGTGAGAAGGCCGCCGGTGGACGCACGGTACCGGTTCCACCACTCCTCAAGCCCGCCAACGCTGTTCGCTGGCTTGCCGATAGCCTCCGAGAACTTGATGTGCGCGGCCAGCGCGTTCTCCATCGCTCCGTAGATGTCGGCGGCATCGAACGCGATGACGTCCTTCCAGATACCCTCGGCCCGCTTATCGGAAGCCCACTTCTCCGCGTCAGTCCAACGTCGTGGGGTGACGAACACGAAGGTGGTCTCGGAAGGTACGACGTCGAGCGGGTCCTTAGTCCGCTTCTTGTAGTTCTCTTGAGCCCGATCCCGGATGTCAGCCGACGTACTGAACTCCCAGACGCTTGCCCCTTGTGGGACAAACGGAGTTCCTCGTCCGGCGAGGACTTTGCCGTCATACCCGTTGAAGTCGACCTCCTCATCGCCGCCCATGTCGAGCTTGATGATGCGGTCGTTCGTCTGCCAAATCAGTTGCCGCGCGACGTTCGGGAGGTCGCTCCGGCTGACGATTCGATCGGCCCATTCGATGATGTCTTGCAGGCCCGCGAGATGCGGCAGACGGTAGTTCATTCGCACCTCCCCTGGACTAGCCGGAACCGGGCTGCCGTTTCGGCTCCCTGAGACGATTTGACCAGTTTCTCGCGGCTCATTCTGGATGAAGCTACCTGAATCGGCCTGGTTTTGGTGCCTATCCGGTTTCCTGTCCGGCGGTCGCCGGGAGGGCTGATTCGAGGTCAGCGTAGTAGGTCGCCTCGACTTCGATCGGGGTGCGCATGCCGAGCTCGCCGTGGAGGCGTTGCTCGTTCCACCACCACACCCATTCGAGTGTTGCGAGCTCGACCTGCTCGACAGTGCGCCAGGGTCCTTGCTGGCGGATCAGCTCGGTCTTGTAGAGATTGTTCACTGCCTCGGCCATCGCGTTATCGAACGAGTCGCCGACGGTCTCGGTGGAGGGCACCGCGCCGAGCTCGACGATCCGCTCCGTGTAGATCATCGCGGTGTAGTTCGATCCGTGGTCGGCGTGGTGAATGAGTCCGTCGAGGCGGCCTCCAGCGTGCCAGGCGGCCATATCGAGCGCCTGCATCGGCAGGATCTCCGACCGCAGCGTCCCGGCGACGTTCCACCCGACGATGCGCCTGGCGTAGACGTCGGTGACGAACGCGACATAAGCGAACCCGGACCAGGTCGCGACATAGGTCACGTCACAGACCCAGAGTCGGCGCGGAGCGTCGGCCCGGAACCTTCGGTTCACGAGATCCGACGCCAACGAGGCTGTCCTGTCGGGGCGGGTAGTGAATACCCGCTTCGACTTCCTGACCCCGCGAACACCGGCAGCGCGCATGAGCCGCTCGGTCTGATCCCGGCCGACATTCCAGCCCTGCCGGCGCAGGAGCGCGTGCATCTTGCGGCGCCCGTAGACGCTGTAGTTCTCTGCGTGCAGTCGAATCACCTCGGGAACGAGGAGGTCATCACGAAGCTGCCGAGCCGATGGCGCACGGCTGATCGCCGCGCGATAGCCGCGCGCCGTGAGGAACCCCCGCACTGCCGGACGCAGCGCCCGGCAGATGAGCTCGACCCCGAAACGATCCCGATACTGCTCGATAAACCGGATCATCTCGTCGAGGGGCGGTCGAGCTCCTTGGCGAAAAACACGCTCGCAGCCTTCAAGACCTCATTCGCCTTCCGCAGCTCAGTGTTCTCGCGCTTGAGGCGACGGTTCTCGTCGAGCATGTCGCTCGTCACACCCGGCATCCGGCCCGCGTCGATCTCGGCCCGGCGAGCCCACGTCCGCAACGTCTCGGGACTCAAACCGAGCAGCCCGGCGACGTGCGCAACGGCAGCAGTCTTGTTATTGTGCTCCGGGATCGCCTCGATCAGCATCCGCACGGCACGATCCTTCGTCGCAGGATCAAACTTCTTTGGCATCGTCATCCATCCTGAATTAGAGGACGGCACGAAAACCAGGCCAATTCAAAGATCGAACGCTTCCACCAGACCCTGAAACGCTTCCTCGGCGCACAGCCAGCTGCACGCACCCTCGACGAGTTGCAGGCCCAGCTGAATCACTTCCGGCACCACTACAACGAGCAGCGTCCGCACCGCGCCCGCGACCGGCAGACCCCCGGCCAGGCCTATCGCGCAACCCCGAAAGCGCTGCCCGCAGCCCCAGGCCCTCTCGGCATGTTTCGCCTCCGCTACGACCGGGTCGACAAGAGCGGCCGGATCACGATCCGCCACGCCGGACGCCTCCACCACGCCGCGATCGGCAACGCCCACCGCACAGTCCGCGTCCTCGCCCTCATCGACGAGACCACCGTCACCGTCACCCGCATCGACACCGGGGAAATTATCGCGACCCACCGCATCGACCCCACCCGCGGCTACTGGCGAAACGAACAACGAGAGCCCGGCCGATGGCCGGGCTCTCGTTCGTGAGTGTCGCACATCACGCGACTCATCCGTCGCCTATGTCTCGACTCATCACATTGGTGGACCCGAGGGGATTCGAACCCCTGACCCCCTGCATGCCATGCAGGTGCGCTACCAACTGCGCCACGGGCCCGTTAGGACCCGTCAATACTACACGCTCGCGGGGTCCCCGCCGGTCACCGCGTCCCCGCCGGACTCGAGCTCGAGCGGGATTACGGGGCAGTCGCTCCACAACCGCGCAAGCCCGTAGTACATCCGCTCCTCCTCGTGGAAGACGTGCACGATGAGGTCGCCGAAGTCGAGGAGCACCCAGCGCCCCTGGCCGCGCCCCTCTCGCCGCAGCGGCTTCGCACCCGCGTCGAGCAGCTTGATCTCGACCTCGTCGGCGATCGCCTCGACCTGGCGCTCGTTGCGCCCCGAGACGAGGAGGAATGCGTCGGCGAACGGCAGCAGTGCACTCACGTCGAGCGCCACCAGGTCAGCACCCTGCTTGTCTGCTGCCGCGTGGGCGGCAATCGCCACGAGCGCGAGCGCGCGGTCGGGGGCCGACACGCGGCTCAAATCCACCGCAGGACGACCGCGGTGACCACGAGTCCCGTGACGAGGACGGCGAGCACCGCCGCGGTGACGATGAGGACGTTGATGGCCCGGGAGGCGCGGGGCTTGCTGCCCGCGACGATCGGCGTGCCGAGCGCGTGCTGGCTGGCGATCGCGCTCGCCCGTAAGGGGGCCGCGGAGTCGCCCGTCACCGGGTGGGGCCCATCGAAGCCGTCGCTGAGGTCCGCGTCCGAGTCGAGCCGCTTGATCGCCCCGGTCGCGGCAAATTCGGGGCTCAGGGTGACCGAGCCGGTCAGGAGCATCTGCCCGGTCTCGCCGAGCGGCCCACCGAGGTCAACGACCTTCGGGACCTCACTGACGACGAGCACGCTCGAGGTCGATGACCCGCCGACCTCACGGCTCGCCGTCACCTCGAGGTCGTCCTCCAGCTCAAGCTGTCGAGTCCAATGCCCCTCCGGCGCCGTCCACGTCGGCACCGGCGCGCCCGCCACGGCGGGCACGGGCGCGAACGCCGACTGGGCAGTCTCCGACTGGGGCACCTCAGGCTGGGGCGCGGTCGGCTGCGGAGTTTCCGATTGCGAGGCTTCAGCCGGGCGCGCTTCGGGCTGCGGCGCCGCCTCGCGCGGAATGGACGCGCTCGGGCGGAAGTAGTGGGGCCCCGGTGCCACCGATGCTCCGGCCTCGGGCTCCGGCGCCACTTCGGGCTCCCCCTCGGCCACCGGCGCTGCGCTCGGCGTCACGATCGGGATGAGACCGGTCTCGCGCATCTCACGGAGTCGACGGCGCGTCAGCGGCTGCCCATCGGCATCGAGGACGACCTGTCCCCCCGTCGAGGCGGTGTCCTCGATCCCGGCCGTAGCCGCATCGACCGACGGCTGCTCGCCGGTGCCCGAGCGGGCTTCCCGTGCGGCACGGCGCGTCAGCGGCTGTTCAGGAGTGGAGTTCATGCGGTCCCACGATACAGTTCGTGCTTGGCGATGTACTGCACGACACCGTCAGGAACGAGATACCACACCGGCCAGCCCTTCGCGACGCGCGCGCGGCAGTCAGTCGAGGAGATCGCGAGCGCTGGCACCTCCAGTGAGGTGACTCGCTCCGCGGGCAGGCCCGTCGTCGAGAGCCGGTGCCCCGGGCGAGAGACGGCGACGAGGTGGGCGAACTGCCAGATGTCGTCGACGTCCTTCCACTCGAGGATCTGTGCGACCGCGTCGGCCCCGGTGATGAAGAACAGGTCGGCGCCCGGGTAGAGCGTGCGGAGGTCGCGGAGCGTGTCGACGGTGTAGGTCGGCCCCGCGCGGTCGATGTCGACCCGCGACACGTTGAACCGGGGGTTCGCCGCCGTCGCGATCACCGTCATGAGGTAGCGGTGCTCGCCCTCGGTGACGTCCGCCTTCATCCACGGCTGCCCGGTCGGGACGAAGATGACTTCGTCGAGCGCAAAGACCTGCGCGACCTCACTGGCCGCGACGAGGTGGCCGTGGTGGATCGGGTCGAAGGTGCCGCCCATGATCCCGATGCGCGGGCGCACCGCAGCGGCCTCAGTCATCGCGGCTCAGTGGCCGGTGTGGCTGTGCTCGCCGCCGTCGGCCGTGTCCGCCTTGTCGGGAAATCGGTGTGCCACATCACGGAAGGACCACGTGATGAGCCCGGTGACGACGAAGAACGCTGCCGCGATGAGCGGGAAGCCCCAGATCGGCAGCACGAGCGGGGCAAGCTCGTGCGCCTCCTCCGCGAGGACGTTGAGGATCGACATGCCCACCATCTTAGTGCGACGACCGGACGCTCAGCCGCGCACCTGGCCGGAGCCCCGCACGAGCCATTTCGTGCTCGTCAGCTCCGCCAAGCCCATCGGTCCGCGGGCGTGCAGTTTCTGTGTCGAGATGCCGACCTCGGCCCCGAAGCCGAACTCGCCGCCATCGGTGAAGCGGGTACTCGCATTCACCATGACGACGGCCGCGTCGATCTCGGCGAGGAACCGCTCCGCCTGGCGGTAGTCGCTCGTCACGATGACCTCGGTGTGCTTGGTGGAGTAGCGACGAATGTGGGCGAGCGCCTCGTCGAGATCGTCGACAATTCGCAGGTTCATTTCCAGGGCTAGGTGCTCGATCGCGTAGTCCTCCGGCGTGATCGGGATGAGCTCGCCGACGAGCGACTCGGCGGCTTCGTCCCCGTGCAGGATGACCTGCTGCGCGCGGAGCGCGGCGACCACCGGTGGCACGAGGCGCTCGGCGGCGTCGCGGTGGACGAGCAGCGTCTCCGCGGCGTTGCACACGCTGGGGCGCTGCACTTTCGCGTTGACGACGATGTCAACGGCCATGTCGGTCTCAGCGGTCGCGTCGAGGAAGACGTGGACGATGCCAGCGCCCGTCTCGATGACCGGCACCTTGGACTCGCGCACGACCGTGTCGATGAGGTTCTGGCTGCCACGGGGAATGAGGACGTCGACGTAGCCGCGCGCGCCCATGAGCTGGGTAGCGCCCTCGCGACCGAACTCGTCGATCGTCTGGACCGCGTCCCGCGGCAGGCCGACGGAGTCGAGTGCGTCCTGAATGAGCGCGACGAGCACCCGGTTCGTCTGCTCGGCCGCCGTGCCGCCACGGAGTACGGTCGCATTGCCCGACTTGAGGGCGAGCGCGGCGATGTCGATCGTCACGTTCGGCCGCGCCTCGTAGATCGCACCGATCACCCCGAACGGCACGCGCACTTGGGACAGCTGCAGCCCGTTGGGCAGGGTGTGCCCCCGGACGACACCGCCGACGGGGTCGGGCAGCGCGATGATCTCGCGCACCGCCGCCGAAAGCCCCTCGAGTCGCGCGGGGTTGAGGGTCAGCCGGTCGATGAGACCGGTGGACAGCCCGTTATCGCGGCCGTTGGCGAGGTCGAGCTCATTCGCCACGAGGATGTCGGCGGTGTGATCCTGGATCGCTCGCGCGATCGCCTCCAGCCCCGCGTCCTTCTCCGTCGTCGACGCGAGACCGAGCGGCCGGGAGGCATCGCGGGCGAGGGTGAGCTTGTCGATGAGCGTGAGCGCGGTGGTCTGCGTCATGCCCGTCATCCTACGGTCCGACCGGGGACCCCACCTGGGCCGAGGCCGACGTCAGCCCTGGGGCGCGGCGTCGAACCAGGTGCCGAGCACCTTCCCCGCGAGCGCGTCGGCGACCTTCGCCGTGTCGGCGAGCAGCGTCGGCACGCCGAAGGAGTTCGCGTACTTCGCTGCGGCGACCTTCGTGCCCGCGCCACCCGTGCCGACGCCCGCGCTGCCGATCCCGCCGAAGGTGATGCCCGGCAGATCGTCGTCGTGCGCGACCCGGTCGATGCGCTCGGCACCCGGCTCCGACGGCGGGCGCGTGTACAGCGCGTCGACGTCGCTGAGCAAAATGAGGACGTCGGCGCCGACGAGGACCGCCACGAGCGCCGCGAGCCGGTCGTTGTCGCCGAAGCGGATCTCCTGCGTCGCGACCGTGTCGTTCTCATTGACGATGGGGAGCACCCCGAGACCGAGGAGCCGCTCCATCGCTCGCCGCGCATTCGCCCGCGTCGCGGGCAGCTCGAGGTCGCCGGCGGTGAGCAGCACCTGGCCCGCGACGACGCGGTACCGGTCGAGTGAGGTCTGGTAGCGCCACATGAGCACGTTCTGCCCGACGGCGGCAGCGGCCTGCTGAGTCGCGAGGTCGCCCGCGTCGCGCAGCCGCACATCGAGGCCGAGGTACGGGATGGCAGTCGCGATCGCCCCGGAGGACACGAGGATGACCTCGGCCCCACCCTCCCGCGCGGCGACGAGCGCGTCGACGAGCGAGTCGATCTGCGCGACGTGGTCGCCGGTGACGGAGGAACTGCCGACCTTGACGACGATTCGCGGGGCGGCGGGGATGTCCGCGTGGTTGCGGACCGCAGTCACGATCGGCAGGGCTCCGGTGTCAGCGGGCACGGTCATTCCTCGTCTCCCGTCCAGATGCCCGCTTCGCGCTCGGCCGCGAGCTCGGCGCGCGCGGCGGCCTTCGCATCCATCCGCTCGTGGTACTCGGCCACTCGTTCCTTGTTGGTGCGGCGGCGCGTGCCACCGTCGAGCCGGGCGTCGGTGCCGCGCGGGCTCGTCATGAGCTCAGCGGTGCTCATGAGCGTCGGCTCCCAGTCGAAGGTGACCTGTCGGGCGCCGCGGCCGATGACGACCGTCGCGCCCGGGGTCGCGCCCGCGCGGTACAGCTCGTCCTCGACACCGAGTCGCGCGAGCCGGTCGGCGAGGTAGCCGACCGCCTCGTCGTTGTCGAAATCGGTTTGCGCGATCCACCGCTCCGGTTTCTCACCAAGCACCCGGTACAGCGGCGTCGTGCCGCCCTCGACGGTGACGGTGAAGTCGCGGGCGTCGACAGCGCGCGGCCGGAGCACAATGCGCTCCCGGACCGTCTCGGCCTCCGCCTTCGCCCGGCGGTCGGCATCGACGAGTTGCGCGAGCGCGAAGCTCAGCTCCCGCAGGCCCTCCCGGGAGACGGCGGACACCGGGAAGACCCGGTAGCCGCGGGCCTCGAGGTCCGCGGTGACGAATTCGGCGAGCTCCCGTCCGTCCGGCACATCGATCTTGTTGAGGGCGATGAATGCGGGGCGCTCGAGCAGCGGCACCTGCCCCTCCGGCACCTCATACGCGCCGAGCTCGCCGAGGATCACGTCGAGGTCGCTGATCGGGTCGCGCCCGGGCTCGAGCGTCGCGCAGTCGAGGACGTGGAGCAGCGCCGTGCACCGCTCGACATGGCGGAGGAACTCGTGACCGAGCCCCCGGCCCTCACTGGCCCCCTCGATGAGACCGGGCACATCGGCGATCGTGTACCGGGTCGAACCGGCCTCGACGACCCCGAGGTTCGGGTGGAGGGTGGTGAAGGGGTAGTCGGCGATCTTCGGCTTCGCGGCGCTCAGCGCGGCGATGAGGCTCGACTTGCCCGCGGAGGGGTAGCCGACAAGGGCGACGTCCGCGACGGTCTTCAGCTCGAGCAGGACGTCGCCCTCCCAGCCGGGCGTGCCCTTGAGCGCGAAGCCGGGTGCCTTGCGCTTCGCCGTCGCGAGTGCCGCATTGCCGAGGCCACCGCGACCACCCGGGGCGACGACAAACCGCATGCCGGGCTGGTCGAGGTCGACGAGCAGGTCACCGTCCGCGGTCTTCACCACCGTGCCGACCGGCACCTTCAGCACCGACTCGGCGCCGTTCGCGCCGTGGCGCAGGTCCCCAGCGCCCGCATTCCCGCTGCCGGATCGCTGGTGCGGGGCGAACTTCAGCGTCAGCAGCGTCGTCTCCTGCGGGTCGGCGAGGAGCACGATGTCACCGCCGTCACCGCCGTTGCCGCCGTCGGGTCCACCGAGCGGTTTGAACTTCTCCCGGCGCACCGAGATGCACCCGTTGCCGCCGTCGCCGGCGCTGAGGTGCAGCGTCACCTGGTCGACGAACGTGGTCACGGATTCATCCTCCTGCAAATGCGAGAGCGCGGTGCGTCCACCTGGGACGACCGCGCTCCGCGACGTGTGGTGCCCTGCGGATCACTCCGCGGCGACGATGTTGACGACCTTGCGGCCGCCCTTCGCCCCGAACTCGACGGCGCCAGCCGCGAGCGCGAACAGCGTGTCGTCACCGCCACGGCCGACATTGACGCCGGGGTGGAAGTGGGTGCCGCGCTGCCGGACGATGATCTCGCCGGCGTTGACGCTCTGACCACCGAAGCGCTTGACGCCGAGGCGCTGCGCGTTCGAGTCGCGGCCGTTGCGAGTGGAGCTTGCGCCCTTCTTGTGTGCCATCTGAACTCAGCCCCTTACGCGATCTTCGTGATCTTGACGCGGGTGAGCTCCTGGCGGTGGCCCTGACGCTTCTTGTACCCGGTCTTGTTCTTGTACTTCTGGATGATGATCTTCGGCCCGCGCTCGTCACGCACGACCTCCGCCTCGACCTTGACCTTCGCGAGCGCGGCCGCGTCGAGCGTGACCTTGTCGCCGTCGGCGAGGAGCACCGCCGGCAGCGTCACCGTCTCGCCGGCAGCGGCGTCGAGCCGATCGAGCACGACGATCGTGCCGACCTCGACCTTTTCCTGCCGCGCACCCGCGCGGACGATCGCGTACACCATTGGTGATCCCATCTGTGAAAGCTTCTGCGCTTCGGCCCGAATCCGGTCCTTGAGCGGCGCGGCGGCACGGTTCAGACTGCGCACGCCGACGTTCAATCATAGGGGCTGGTCGCCCCTCCCGCAAACCCGCGGCGCGGGTGCCTCGGCACGCTAGCACCCGGCACGAGCGCAGGAGCGCACACGCGGTCGCTCACGCCCGTGCCAACGCCTGTCCGTACAGTCCGATCGCGCGGACGAACACCAGGACCCACCCGAAGAGCAGCGCAACGGCGACGAACTCGGTGCCAGCGAGGTTGTAATACCCGATCGGGACCCACAGCAGCGCCGCGACGACGATGCCGGCAGCGACGAGCAGCGAGATGAGGATGGTGTCGCGGGCGAGCCCGGGCAGCCGGATCGCAGCGACGAGGAAGGCGCCGAAGCACAGCAGAATACCGACGGCCGCGGAGATGTGCGCAGGCGGGCTAACGGCGTCCGGCACGACACCGACGATGATGAGGCACAGGCCCATCCCCGCAAACAGCCCGGCGAGCACCCCGGCCCGGCGCCCGACACGCTCGCCGCGGTGCGCGAGCCCGCGTTCGATGTCGTGCCCGATGAACTCCGCGAGTGCCGTGACGAGCAGCCCGGTGATGACGACCGCGAAGTTGAAACGGTAGCCGGAGACCTCGCTGATGTTGCCGAGCTGCGAGAAGTGCAGCTGCCACCACGTGTCGTCCGGGGTGCGGAGCATGCTCGCCATCGTCCCGGCGAAGAGCACGAGGGTCGCCAGCAGCGCGACGCCCTCGGCGGACACGAGCGAGCCGGTGACGACGGCGATATACGTTAGCGCGGCGACCGCGACCCCCGCGAGGATCGCCCCGCCGACCGGGTCGACGTCGAGCCCGCGGAAGCCGAGCTGGAAGAGATTCGCGACCGCGAGCACCGCGTAGTACGCGAGCGTGCCCATGCCGACGCCCATCGCACCGCGGCTGATGATCCGACGCCACAGGGGGATCCGCTGACGTCGCCAGCCGGCGTGACCGAGTCGGCTCGCGCGGAGGTCCGCGAGGATGAACCCGAGCCCCGCCGCGACGGCACTCATCGACGCGGCGATAGCGCCGAGCGAGGCGTCGCCCCCGAAGTCCCCGAGCGAGGCATCGCCGGCGAGCGGGCGCCGCTCGCCCCACATGAGGATCGTGCCGAGCACCGCCGCGAGGACGAATGCGACGACCGCCGCCCGGCTGGCCGCAGACTCGATCCTGGCCTGATACCGCGGGCCGTGCCGCCCAGCACCCGCGGTCGAGGACCCAGCGAGTGAGGGCTCGGCGGCGTCAGTCGGCAGGCTCACCCCAACACGGTATCGCCTCGGCAAACCCGCGAGATAAGGTCGCACCGTGATCCTCATCGACGAGCCGATGTGGCCGAATCATGGCCGACTCTGGGGGCACCTCATCAGCGACACAGACCTCGACGAGCTGCATGCATTCGCGGCGCGCGCCGAGATCCCGGCCCGCGCATTCGACCTCGATCACTATGACTACCCCGAGGAGCGGCGCGACCAGCTTGTCGCGCTCGGTGCGACACTCGTGTCGGCACGCGAGCTGACCCGGCGGCTTATCGCGAGCGGCCTGCGCGTGCCCGCCCGGGACCGCTAAGCCGAATCAGGAGTCCGTCGAGTCCGAGCCGGTCGAATCCGAGCCGGTCGAGTCCGAGTCCGGCTTGACGACGCCCTTCGTCGAAGCGCGACGACGGCGCGAGCGGCCCTGACCGGGCTCACGGGGGGTCGGGAGCGCCTCGAGGACGGCGTCGAGCGGGTCCTTCGGCTCGGGCTCGGCGACCGGTTCGGCAGCCGCTGCGGCAGCACCCGCCGTCACCACCTCGGCCTCTGGCACCGAGATCGTCCCGGTGTCGGTGGACACGGCACCGACGGTCGACTTCGCCACCAGGGCGAGGGCGTTGCGGACATCCTCGGTGATCGCGTGCGTGCCGGCGGAGCCCACCCCATTCTTCACCGTCGCCGTCCCGCGTCCGCCTCGACCGCGGCGAGTGCCGCCATCGGCCGCCTTGTGCTTGACGACCGGCTCGTGGTGGACGATGACGCCGCGGCCCGCGCACACCTCGCACGGTTCGGAGAAGGTCTCCAGGAGTCCGAGCCCGATCTTCTTCCGCGTCATCTGCACGAGGCCGAGCGAGGTGACCTCGGCGACCTGGTGCTTCGTGCGGTCGCGGGAGAGGCACTCGACGAGCCGCCGCAGCACGAGGTCGCGGTTGGACTCGAGAACCATGTCGATGAAGTCGACGACGATGATCCCGCCGATGTCGCGCAGTCGCAGCTGTCGGACAATCTCCTCGGCGGCCTCGAGGTTGTTCTTCGTGACCGTCTCCTCGAGGTTGCCGCCCTGGCCGACGAACTTGCCGGTGTTGACGTCGACGACCGTCATCGCCTCTGTGCGGTCGATGACGAGCGAGCCCCCGGACGGCAGCCACACCTTGCGGTCGAGGGCCTTGTCGATCTGTTCCGTGACGCGGTACTCGCTGAAGGAATCGACCCCCTCATACGGCACGACCCGCTCGAGCAGATCGGGGGCGACCCCGTCGAGGTACCCCACGATGACCTGGAGGGCCTCCCCGCCCTCGATGACGAGGCGCTGGAAGTCCTCGTTGAAGACATCCCGGACGATCTTGACGAGCAGATCCGGCTCCGAGTGCAGCAGCGACGGCGCGTTCGCGGAGCCGATGAGCTGCTGAATACGGGCCCACTGGTTCGTGAGCCGCTGCACGTCGAGCGCGAGCTGCTCCTCGGTCGCGCCCTCCGCGGCGGTGCGGACGATGACCCCCGCGGAGTCCGGCAGGGTGTCCTTGAGAATTCGCTTGAGACGAGCACGCTCGGTGTCCGGCAGCTTCCGGGAGATCCCGGACATGGAGCCGTTCGGCACATAGACGAGATAGCGGCCCGGGAGCGAGATCTGCGAGGTGAGGCGGGCCCCCTTGTGGCCGACCGGATCCTTCGTCACCTGGACGAGGACGCGATCACCGGGCTTGAGCGCGAGCTCGATGCGCTTCGCGAGCGTGCCCTTGCCCTCCTCCTGCGCCTTCGCCTGGGCGGCCTCCCAATCGACCTCACCGGAGTAGAGCACCGCATTCCTGCCGCGACCGATGTCGACGAATGCGGCCTCCATCGACGGCAGCACGTTCTGCACCCGGCCGAGGTAGATGTTCCCGATGAGGGAGGCCTCCTGCGACTTCGCGACGTAGTGCTCGACGAGCACGTCGTCCTCGAGGACGGCGACCTGGATGCGGTCGTGCTTGGCCCGCACGATCATCGAACGGTCGACGGCTTCGCGGCGGGCGAGG
>Ga0182742_1000980_pt1 | contig 39213 bp, 34 predicted proteins | sample eDN5th37CBELigMG_FD_128880 | JGI IMG/M metagenome (GOLD analysis project Ga0182742, IMG submission 128880) | Enriched Miracle-Growth compost microbial communities from Emeryville, California, USA - eDNA 5th pass 37_C BE-Lig MG (version 2)... ... | reverse complement strand
GTGCCGCCCCTGGAGACCGCCGAGCGGTTCTTCATCTCGACCTTCCGGGTGATGGGGCACCTCGCCAAGTCCGACGGGCGCGTCTCGGAACGCGAGATCGACGCGGCGCGCAGCGTGATGAATCAACTGCGGCTCGACTCCACCCAGGTCGCCGCGGCCATCAACGAATTCACGCGCGGCAAGCAGCCGTCGTTCAACATCCACGAGGAGATCGCGCTGCTGCGCAGCGCCTGCGCGGGGCGGCCGGATCTCGTCCGCGTCTTTCTCGAAATTCAGGTGCGCGCGGCGCTCGCGGGCAACGACCTGAAAGGGCCGGTGCGCAGATACCTCGACCGGATCGCGAGCCAGCTCGGTGTATCGGAGTTCGAGCTGCGGCAGATCGAAGCGGTGCTGCGCATCCAGCGCGGGGGCTTCAGGCGCGAATACCGTTCGACGACCGCGACGAGCGGCGCGCAGCAACTGGACCTCGCGTACAAGGTGCTCGAAATCGAAGCATCCGCGTCGAACGATGAAGTGGTGAAGGCCTATCGCCGCGCGTTGAGCCGACACCATCCCGACAAGCTGAAGGCCAACGGACTGCCCGAGTCGATGATCGAGCATGCGAAGGAGCGCACCCAGCAGATCATCGAAGCCTACGAGCTCATCAAGGAACGGCGCGGAATCGCGTAAGCGCGATCACGATCACCCGCCTGTCTTCGAAGCCCACTCCAGAATCACGCGCTGGATCTCCGCGATACCATCGGTGAGCGCAGCGGGTCCCGGCTGCAAGATGATCGAGGATTTGATCTCCCGCACGAGGTCGTTGCGAACCGCGGGGATGTCGCCCCATCCCGCGCGCGCCTTGACGGACTCCGGCTGAAACTTCTTCCCGCACCATGAGCCGAGGATGATGTCCGGCGCACGACGCGGCACTTCCATCGCGTCCGCGACGATGCGGTCTCTCCCGAGCGGCTGCATCGCAAGCTCGGGGAAACAATCCTCGCCACCCGCGATGCCGATGAGCTCCGACACCCATCGGATGCCGGAAATCTGCGGCTCGTCCCATTCCTCGAAGTAGACGCGCGGACGACGCGGCAGGACCTCCGCCTTGGCCCGAATCTCCTCCAGCCCCGACGAAAGGCGCGCCGCGAGCTCCGTCGCCTTCGCTTCGCACCCGATCATCCCGCCGATGATCCGGACGGTACGAAGGATCTCCGCCACGCTTCGATGGTTGAACACATGGACCTCGATGCCCGCGCGAACGAGCTGCGCGGCGATGTCGGCCTGGAGGTCCGAAAAGCCGAGGACGAGGTCCGGTCGCAGCTCGACGATGCGATCGATCTTCGCGCTGGTAAACGCCGACACCCGGGGCTTCTCCCTGCGAGCCCTCGCAGGACGCACGGTAAAGCCGGAGATTCCGACGATGCGCCTCTCCTCGCCCAGGAGATAAAGCGTCTCCGTCGTCTCCTCCGTGAGGCATACGATGCGCTCGGGGTAGGCGGATCCGGCGGCGGCCTCAGCGGCGCTCACGTACGTCGGCGTGTATTGGCTCACGGTGTCAGGGCTCACTCACGGTATCATCGCCCGATGTGGTTGCAGTTCTGGAGCTTCCTGGACCGGTTGTTCTTCGGTCCGGCATCCGTCGGACAGACCCCGGCCGCGGTCCTCGTGCGCATTCTGCGCTATCCGTACGCGGTCGCGCGCGACCTCGCGCATGGCGACATCAACCTGCGTGCCATGGGGCTCGTCTACACCACCCTGCTCTCGGTGGTGCCGCTCATCGCGTTCGCATTCGCCGTCCTCAAGGGGTTCGGCGCGCACCGTGACCTGGAGCCCATCGTTCGCGAGTTCTTCCTGCCGATGGGGCAGCAGGGCGCGTACGAAATCACGTCGCGCATCATGCAGTTCGCGGACAGCGTCAGCAGCGGCGTGATCGGGTCCGTCGGCTTCGCGCTCCTCGTGTGGACGCTGCTCCAGACGATCGAGAAAGTCGAGGACAGTTTCAATTTCCTCTGGCGCGTCGAGCAGCCGCGCAGCTGGGGCCGTCGGATCGCGGAGTACCTGAGCCTCATGATCGCGGGGCCGATCCTGCTCGTCGGCTTCCTCGGGCTTTCGCACACGCCGGCGATGCAGGCGGTCACGGAGATCCCGGTCCTTCAGTGGATCACGGAGCAGCTGGTGCGGCTCGCGCCGTATCTCGTCGTCACCGCGATCTTCATGATCATGTACATGTTCGTGCCGAACACGCGTGTGCACTGGAAGCCCGCGCTCATCGGCGCAGTGACTGCCGGCGTCCTGTGGGCGGCGGTCGGCAAGACGTTCGCGACTCTCGTCGCCCTGTCGTACCGCGTGACGATCGTGTACGCCGGCTTCGCGATCATCGTCGGCGCGCTCCTCTGGACGTATTTCGGGTGGCTGATCCTGCTCGCCGGCACGCAGCTCTCGTTCTACATCCAGAATCCCACGTACTTGCGCATCGGCCTCCAGCCGCTGCGGCTCTCGTGCGCGGAGACGGAACAGCTCGCACTGAAGGTGATGTACCTCGTCGCGCGCACTCACATGAATGGCGGCCCGCGATGGACGGTGAACCGGCTCTCGCGCGAGATCGGCTTGCCAGGCATCGCCATCGCACAGATTGGCAGCACTCTCGAAAAGGCAGGCTTGCTCATCGCCACGGAAGACGATGAATTCGTGCCTGGCCGCGATATCAGCCGCATTACGCTGCAGGAAATCCTGCAGGTCGCCCGAAATCAGCGCAGCGGACACTCACCGGCTCGCGGGATGATGCTTCCCACGGTAGACCGTCTCAGCGAGAATCTTGAGAAAGCGATCCGGGACTGCTGCGGCGGCCGCACCCTGCGGGACCTGCTGGAAGAAACGAACACCGAGCTCGTGGTGGCGTCCGAGCCGCCGAAGAACGTGCATCGGCTGCAGCCGGAAAGCGGCAAGATCAAGTAGCGTTAGTAAGCGTGCGGGAACGCGGAGCCCCGATCCTTGCCCGGGGCGAGATCTGCAGGTCCCCGCTTGCGATGCGCGGCGCTCCGCGCTACTCGCCCGCGATGGTCAGCTCCGCAAGCAGCACCGATCCCGTGCGGATCGCCCCGCGCGCATCGACGTCCGTGCCGAGCGCCACGATGTCTCGATACATCTGCTTCAGGTTTCCCGCGATCGTGATCTCGTGCACGGGATACGCGATGGCGCCGTTCTCGACCCAGAACCCGCTCGCGCCGCGCGAATAATCGCCGGTGACCGCATTCACGCCCTGCCCCATCAGCTCGGTGACGAACAATCCCGTCCCCATCTGCTTCAGCAGCGCATCGAACGACAGCGACTTGTCCGGTGTCGCGGAGATGATGAGGTTGTGCAACCCACCCGCGTTACCCGTCGTCTTGAGCCCGAGCTTGCGAGCGGAATAGCTGCCGAGGATGTATCCCTGCAGCACTCCATCCTTCACGAGCGAGCGATCCCGCGTGGCCACGCCTTCGCTGTCGAACGGCGCGCTTGCGAGCCCGCGCAGGATGTGAGGCCGCTCGTCGAATTGCATGAACGACGGCAGCACCTGCTGACCCGCGGCGTTCAGCAGGAACGATGACTTGCGATACTGCGCGCCGCCGCGAACGGCAGCGGTGAAATGACCGAAGAACCCGCGCGCCATCTCCGGCGAGAAGAGAACAGGCGCCTTGCGCGTGCTCAGCCTGCGACCGCCGAGCCGCGCGAGCGCACGTTGGCCTGCCTTTCGGCCGATCGCTTCGAGCGGCTCCAGCTCGGTCGCGTCCCGGGCGGACGAAAACCAGTAATCCCTCTGCATGTCGTCGCCCTCTTGGGCGAGGAGCACGCAGCTCAGGCTATGGCTGGTGCTTGAGAATCCTTCGAGAAACCCGTGCGAATTTCCGTAAACACGAACGTCACGGTGGGTGCCGACGCTTGCGCCCTCGGAGTTCGTGAGCCGCGCATCCACCGCCAGGCCCGCGGCCTCGCATGCGCGAGCCATTGCCACCGCCTCATCGGGCGTTACCGACCAGGGATGGTCGAGCTGCAGGTCCGGAATATCGCGAGCGAGCTCTTCAGGATCGGCGAGGCCCGCGCAGTCGTCCTCCGCGGTGTAGCTCGCGATCGTGCAGGCTTTCTCGACTGTTTCGCGCACAGCCTTCGCTGACAGATCCGCCGTGCTCGCGGACCCTTTGCGCTTGCCGAAGTACACCGTCACGCCGACGCCGCGATCGCGCTGATACTCGACGGTGTCCACCTCTCCGAGACGCACGGTGGTCGACAGGCCGCGATTCATGCTCGCGTCCACTTCCGCCTGCGAAGCGCCGCGCTGCTTCGCCTCCGCGAGCGCGAGACTCACGACGTCCTTCAATTCCGCGATGCGCGTGCCGTCGGGCTGCATTCGATTCGGTGTGCCTTTGTGACTTCCGGCAGAATTGTAGCAGCCGCAGACTCCGTGCCTGCGAAAGGCGACGAGCATGTCCCGAGACCCCGACGACGCACCCGAAGACGATTTCGACGATCGCCCCAGCAAGAGCGAGCGCAAGCGCAATGCGCACGAGGCGCAGGCGCTCGGCGAGGAGCTGGTGCGCCTCAAAGAGCTGGATCTCAAGGCCTTCGATCTTCCCGAACCGCTCTATGACGCGATCGTGGAGGCCCGGCGCATCACGAGCCGCGCGGCGCTCGTGCGCCAGCGTCAGTACATCGGCAAGCTCATGCGCGGGATCGACCTGGAGCCCATCCGCAAGGCGCTGGCCGCGCGGGGCGAGCTGGCTGCTCAGGAAACGCTGCGTTTCAAGCGCGTGGAGCACTGGCGAGACCGGCTGATCGCCGAAGGCGCGACCGCGCTCGACGAGCTGATGCAGCTGCGGCCGGGCATGGATCGTGAGGAGTGGCTGGCACGAGTGTCGGCGGCATCGGCCGAGCGGCAGCGGCTGGGGACAGGGGGAGCGGCCTCCCGGGACCTGTTTCGGCATTTGCGGGCGCTGCTGGATCGGGCCGAGGTGGGGGTGGGAGGAAGAAGCCCTCAATCTCCGGGCGGCTGAGAAAGAAGGCGCACGCCACCAGAGCGACGGCCCAGAACGATCGGGGCCAGCAGAATCGGGCCACAACGATCAGGCCAGCGCGACAGGGCCAAAGCCACCGGCCAAAGCGGGCAGGACGGGCGAAAGCGGGGGCCGGGATGCCCGCGCCGGGCCGCGTTGGACTAGAATCGGCCGCTTTCCGTAATCCCGCCGGGCGCAACAGCGTGCCGGCGCATTCGACCGAAAGCACTTCAGAACAATGAAACCTCTCGTCGGCATCATCATGGGCTCGCAGTCGGACTGGGAGACGATGCGCTGTGCCGCCGAGGTGCTGCAGAAGCTGGGCGTCGCGCACGAGGTGCGCGTCGTGTCGGCCCATCGCACACCGGATCTGCTCTTCGAATACGCCTCCACCGCGCGCACTCGCGGCCTCGAAGTCATCATCGCCGGCGCAGGCGGTGCGGCCCATCTCCCGGGCATGACGGCCTCGAAAACTTCGCTGCCCGTGCTCGGCGTGCCCGTCCAGTCGAAAACGCTGAACGGCCTCGATTCGCTGCTTTCGATCGTGCAGATGCCCGCGGGCGTGCCCGTGGCCACGTTCGCCATCGGCGCGGCCGGCGCGAAGAACGCCGCGCTGTTCGCCTGCTCGATCCTCGCGAACAAATATCCCGCAATCGGCACCGCGCTCGAGCAGTTCCGCACCGAGCAGACCGAAGGCGTTCTCAGGAACCCCGACCCCTCAGCGACTCCAGGCCACTCATGACCGTCGGCATCGTGGGCGCCGGCCAGCTCGGCCGCATGCTCGCTTTGGCCGGCTATCCGCTCGGCCTCGATTTCCTGTTCCTCGATCCGTCGGAGGGCTCTCCGGCGGGCCAGGTCGCGCCCCAGATCGTGGGCGAATTCACAAGCTCGAAGCTGCTCGGCAAGCTTGCGCGGGAGTCGCAGGTGCTCACGTTCGACTGGGAAAACATCTCCGTCGACGCCCTGCGCAAGCTTCCGGGGGACACGCTCATCTGCCCGCCCGTCCCTGCCCTCGCGGCCGCTCAGGATCGCGTGCAGGAAAAGCAGCTCTTCGAAAAATTGCGCATCCCCACCACGCGCTGGGCGAACGTCGAATCCCAGCGGGATCTCGAGAAGGCCGTGGCGCGCATCGGTCTGCCCGGTGTGCTCAAGACGCGCCGCCTGGGTTACGACGGCAAGGGCCAGCGCGTGTTACGCAAGGCGGAGGACGTTGCCGGTGCCTGGAGCGCGCTCGGAGAAGTGCCGCTCCTGTATGAAGAAATGGTGCCTTTCGACTACGAGGTGTCGATCATCGGCGCGCGCAGCCGAAGCGGCGAGATCGCGATCTACCCGCTGAACGGCAACGTGCACGCCGGAGGCATCCTTCGGCTCACTCGCGCCCCTTACGGCACCCCGGCCCTGCAGCGGCAGGCCGCGCGCCATCTGCGTCGCGCCCTGCTTCACTTCCGATATACCGGCATCCTGACCATCGAGTTCTTCGTGAAGCGCGGGCGGCTCGTCGCCAACGAGATGGCTCCACGCGTGCACAACTCGGGCCACTGGACCATCGAAGGGGCCGAAACCAGCCAGTTCGAGAACCACCTGCGGGCCATCCTCGACCTGCCGCTGGGATCCACCCGGGCGCGGGGCCACTGCGCCATGCTGAACCTCATTGGTGAGATGCCCGTCACACGAACCGTTCTGGAGCAGCCGGGCGTGCACCTCCACGACTATGGCAAGTCCCCCCGCCCGGGCCGCAAACTGGGGCACCTCACGCTCGTGGAGCGGACCGCGGCCGCCCGGGACCGGCGGGCACGCCGGTTGCTGGGTCGTCTCACCCCGGGTATTCGCATCCCGTAGTAAGATCGACGGCCCTGGGCTTGCCCGAGTCCGACTCCTCGGCTGGCCCCCGGAACGACCGGCACTGACAGAACATCAACGGGCTGAGAACCACGGCTTCGGGCCGTTCATACGCCACGGAGCCGCGAGCCGCAGTTTCATGTATCTCGACCTTTTCAAACTGAAGGAACTTCCCTTCCGGCTGAGCCCGGACCCGCAGTTCCTTTACTTGAGCAAGCAGCATGCACGCGCGAAGGCGTACATGGAGTCGACCATCTGGTTCACGGATGGCTTCGTCGTCATTACGGGCGAGATCGGCGCGGGCAAGACGACGCTCATCGAATCCTTCCTGAAGGAAATACAGGCCGACGTCGTCGTCGCGCAGATCAACCAGACGCAGGTGACGGCTGTCGACTTCCTGCAGGCCGTGCTGGTGCAGTTCGGGTTCTCGCCCTTCAAGATGAAGAAGGCGGAGCTCATCGCGACGCTGAACAATTTTCTCATCGAGCAGCACGGCGCCGGACGCAAGGTGCTCCTCATCGTGGACGAGGCGCAGAACCTCTCCCTGCGCGTGCTGGAAGAGATCCGGCTGCTCTCGGGCGTCGAGACGACGAAAGAGAAGGTCCTGCGCATCATTCTCGCGGGCCAGCCCGAGCTCAACGAGAAGCTCGACGCGCCGGAGCTCGTGCAGCTCGCGCAACGCATCCGGCTGCGGTTCCATCTTTCCACGCTGTCCGCTGCGGAGATGCGCGCCTACATCGAGCATCGGCTCGAAGTCGCCGGCGCGGCGGATCGGCAGATCTTCGCCGAGGACACTTTTCACGAGATCTATCGGTACACCGGCGGCGTTCCGCGGCTCGTGAACACACTTTGCGATACATCGATGATGTCCGCGTTCACGGCGAACCGGGACTATGTGACGGTGGGTGACGTGGCGACGGCCATCGATGAGCTGCAGTGGGTGGAGTTCTCCGTGCGCCAGCAGCAGCAAGCCGCGCGCGCCGCGGCCCACCAGGCTGCCGCCGGAGCGGCGGGTTCACTGGCCGCCACAAGCCCGGGCGGGCTCTCGGGCGGCGATGCGCACGGGACCACGGCGACGAGCGTCATGGGCGGCGTTCAGCCCGCCTCGAACGGCGGCACGGAAGCCAGTTCAGCCGTCGGCCGGCTGCTCATCGCGACAGATGGGCGCACGGTTCAGGAGATTCTGCTGAAGGTCGGCCGGCTCATCGTCGGACGCACGACGGACAACGACATCCAGATCGACAGCCGGTTCGTGAGCCGCCATCACTGCCAGGTGATCACCACGCCGCATGCCTGCGTGATCGAGGACCTGAACAGCACGAACGGGATCTACGTGAAATCCAAGCGCGTGCGGCGCCATTACCTGAACGATGGGGATGTCGTGCAGCTTGGGAAGCACGAGCTCATCTACATCGATGAGCGGTTGCCGAGGATTCGCGCTCCGTTCACGGAGACGGTGCCGGGTGGCGCGCCGCCCGAGCCGGTGGGCGAAACGCACTGAAAAAGCCCTCAATCGCCGGGCGGCTCCGAAAAGGGACGTTCGGTTGATCGAGGCTTTCTGCCCCCAAGGTGCCGGCGCTCTTCGGTTCGAGCCGCCCGGCGATTGAGGGCTTCCCTTCCCGATCCTAGTCCTCGCCGATCCTAGTCCTCGCCCTTCGGCAACACCGACGAATGGGTGTTGAGGTAATCCGCGCGCATCCGCCGGAAATCCCTCCGCCTCAGCACCAGCACGATCCCGCCCACCGTGGCGACCAGCCCCGGCAGGCCGAGCGCCAGGCTCATGAGGCTTGTGGAAGCGAAGTAGCTCGCGCCGAGCGCCGCAATGCCGCTCAGGATGTAAAGCCAGGGAAGGGCTTCGTAGAGGGGTCGGGACAGGCGGCGCTGGTCGCTCATGTCCCGCATGCTAGCGGGGCCGCGGGAGGCCTAGAACCCCCCGCGCCGCGAAAACTGCGAAGTTTGTGAACTCTAGCGGCGCTTGCCGGTGAAGAGCTCGGCGACGCGGCCGAAGAACGACGGCTTGAACGCCTCTACGTTGTAGAAGCTCTCGTCCCGGGGCGCGGCACGGCGGCTCGCTTCGGCTACCAGATCCTTGGGCAACTCAAACTTGACGGGCTCATCGCGGCGCTCGGCGTGCATCGGGTCGTTCCTCTCTTGAGCGAGTGACTTACGTTGACAGGCAGTGCGTCGCCTGCGAGGCAGCAAGCTACGGGCCCGGGAGCAGGCGCGTCGTGCCAGTCGTCACAGACTCGAGGGAAGCGCCAAAACTCGCCCGGAGCCGACGCGGGGTGTCACCCTCGCCGACGCACGATGTCACGCCGCAATGAAATTATGTTCACGAACGATGCGCAAACTGTGGGCAGGAGGAGACGCTTCCGCACAGGCGGTGGGCATCGATGCGCGCCTTTCACCGATTGCGACCACCGCCTGATTGGATGCACGGGCCCTGGCGCGTCCCTGCGGTCGAGCGTGCGACTCGTCCTCGTCGCGACCGTGACGAGATCATCTCGTGAGAAGAGGCTTCGGCTGTATCTCAATTTCTGCCGGAAACATGCAGAAATGACGGCACTGCAATGGCACGGCCGCGTCGTCGCGCTTCGATGAAGCGCTAGCCAGTGCCACCGACGGTGAGATTGTCCACGCGAAGAGTCGGCTGACCCACGCCAACGGGCACGCTCTGGCCTTCCTTGCCGCAGGTTCCGACGCCGTCGTCGAGTTTCAGGTCGTTGCCGACCATGCTCACGCGAGTCAGAACATCCGGCCCGTTGCCGATGAGCGTCGCGCCCTTCAGCGGCGCGCCGAGTTTGCCGTTCTCGATGAGATACGCCTCGCTCGCAGAGAACACGAACTTGCCTGAGGTGATGTCCACCTGCCCACCGCCGAAATTCACCGCGTAGATCCCGCGGTCGACGGAAGCAATGATTTCCTCTGGCGTGTGCGGACCAGGCCGCATGTACGTGTTCGTCATGCGCGGAAGCGTCACGTGCGCGAAAGACTCGCGACGGCCGTTGCCCGTGGGTTTTGCGCCCATGAGCCGCGCATTCAGCTTGTCCTGCAGATAGCCGACGAGGACGCCGTTTTCGATGAGCGTGGTGCACTGGGTGGGCGTGCCCTCGTCGTCGATGTTCAACGACCCACGGCGGCGGGACAGGGTGCCGTCGTCCACGATCGTGCACGCCTCGCTCGCGACACGCTCACCGATGCGGTTCGCGAATGCCGACGTGCCCTTGCGATTGAAGTCACCCTCCAGCCCATGGCCGATCGCCTCGTGCAGGAGCACGCCGGGCCAGCCCGGCCCGAGAACGACAGTCATCGGTCCGGCGGGTGCGGGAATGGCGTCGAGCTTGAGAAGAGCCTGTCGCGCGGCTTCACGCGCGAGGCTCAGCGGTCTGTCGCCGGCGACGAGCTCCTCGAGGGAGAAGCGACCGCCTGCACCTGCGTAACCCTGCTCGCGCCGCCCGTCGTGCTCGGCGAGAACCGAAACGTTGAAGCGCACGAGCGGACGCACGTCCGCAGCGAGCTCGCCCTCGCTGTTCGCGACGAGCACCACTTCGTGCACAGCCGTGACGCTCGCCATCACCTGCACGATGCGCGGATCCAGTTTGCGGGTCTCACGATCCACGCGCTCGAGCCACGCGACTTTCTGTTCGTCCTTCAGCGACGCCGTGGCGTCCACCGGCAGATACAGGCTGTGACCCGCCTTCGGCTGCCACGCCTGCACGCGCCCTTCGCCTCCCTGCGCAGCGATGGCACGCGCGGCACGCGTCGCCTCTTCAAGCGCAGGCAGGATGATCTCGTCCGAATACGCAAAGCCCGTCTTCTCGCCGGACAACGCGCGAACGCCAACGCCCTGCTCGATGCTGGCGCTGCCGTCTTTCACGATGCCGTCTTCCAGCGCCCACGACTCCTCGCGGGAAAGCTGGAAATACACATCAGCGAAATCCACCGAGTGCCGCAGCACTTCGCCGAACACGCGGTCCAGCCGGCTGTCGTCGAGACCGCTCGGCCGCAGGATGAGCTCGCGGGCGATTGCGAGAGGATTGGAGGACGATGGGGAGTCGGTTTTAGGAGCTGTCATCAGGCGATTAAAGCACGCGGTGGGTCAGGGCAGGGAAGCTAGTGCGGGCTTGCGCCTGCCTATTCAAGTCGACTTCGGCCAATACGCAGCCCGTGCCTCGCGGCAAGCGCTGCAGTACGGCCCCCCAGTGGTCGACGATGAGGGAATCTCCGTAGGTCTCGCGCCCATTGGGGTGGAAGCCTGACTGGGCCGGGGCGATGACGTAGCAAAGGTTCTCGATGGCACGCGCGCGCAGGAGAGTCTCCCAGTGCGCGCGGCCGGTCGGGGCGGTAAACGCGGACGGCACCGTGATGATCTGGGCGCCCGCTGCACTGAGCTTCCGAAACAGCTCCGGGAAGCGAATGTCGTAGCACACGGAGAGTCCCAGACGACCGACTGGAGTATCCACGACAACTGCCTCGCTTCCGGGAGCGACGTGCGCCGACTCCCTGTAGCTTTCGACCTTGCCGGGGATATCCACGTCGAACAGGTGAATCTTGTCGTAGCGCGCGACCCGCTTGCCCTCCGCGTCGAATACGAGAGAAGCCGCCGAGACGCGACCATCGGGGGCACGAATCGGAATGGTGCCCGCCACGATCCACAGCCCCAGCTCGCGCGCAGTCGTGCTGAGGAAATCCTGAATCGGTCCGCTGCCGTCCGCTTCACCTACGGCACGCTTGTCTTCGTCCTTGAGACCCATGAACGCGAAGTTCTCAGGGAGCGCGGCGAGCCGTGCGGCGCGGCTGCGCGCCTGCTCGAGCAGTTCCCTCGCCTGCGCGAGGTTCGCCGAAACATCCGGGCCCGACGTCATCTGTACAGCGGCAACTTTCATCATTCCACACTCACGACCGGCTCGTTCCACGAGCCACGCATGCGAAGCACGATACGCGATTGGGACGCGGGCTCACCACCCATCAGCTCACGCAATGTGAGCCACGCAGCGGCGATGCGCGGCGTGGAAGCAAGGCGGCGCATCGATTGCGGGATGCGGTCTTCGCCTCTCAGGACCCAGGCCTCGTGATCGTAGTCGCGAGTCAGGAGCCCCACGCGGCCGCGCACGAGAATCTCCGCCTCGCCATCGAAGTGCAGATCCGATGTGATCGCCTGGCCGCCGCGGAGCTGGAAATGTCCGTCGAGGCGGGTGAAGCGAAGCTCGCCTGGCGCGGAAGACTCTGCCGCCGCACCTGACGCGGCAGAGGGATGCCGGGAAATGCCGCCCAGCAATGCAGGCACCGTGAGGAGCGGAAAGCTCTGCGCCGTCGTGGTGCCGAGGTCGCGCGTGACTCCGTCTTCGAATCGCATGCTGAGCGTTCCCGAGGCTTCTTCCAGCCAGGGTCCCTCGTGCAGAGGCCTCCAGCTGACCTCACCGCTCAACGTGCCTTTCTGCGCGCTGAGGTCCGGACGAAAACCGAAGTCCGCGAGCGTCGCGGCGACATCGGTGCTCTCAAGCTCGAACTCACCGTGGCACGTAGCCAGGTCCGCTGCGCACCGAACGTTGCCCGAGCCGGAAAGAGAATCCTTATTCAGCCGCAACCCAGCGAGCACCAGCTCTCGCGCATCGGGGAACAACGTCGCTGTGAGCACGCCGAGCGACGGCGCTTCGATGCGAATGGCGTCGCCAGTTCTTCCAGCCACGGCCGTCGACTGAACTCGTGCGTTCTCGTAGGTGCGCTCGCCGAACACGAGCTCGTCAGCCGAGATATCGATGTCCGGCTGCGACGACAGCGATCCTTTGCGCAGCTCCTGCCACGCGAGCATGGACGTGGGTGCTTCTAGCCGACGAACGCGCCCGCGCACCTGGACGACGTCCTCAGTGGGAAGGGTCACGGAGCCGGCGCCAAAACGAATCGCGCCGCGCTCGATCACCCAGTCCTCGCGATCCACGACGCGAAGAGCCAGCGCCGCACCGAGTCGGTCCGCAAGCGTCCCGCGCAGCTCGGACCCGTCGCCGACGCCCGCGATTTCGACATGCAAGGGCAACGAAGCCGCACTCGTCTTGGCCAGCGGTGCTGGCAGCTCGCTCGAAACGCCGACCAGGTTCGAATCCACACGCCCCTGCCAGCGAGCGGGCTCGTTATCCGTCGGTGGCGTATAGGTGAACTCGCCGGTCCATGACGTTGATCCCCGGACGTCCGCGAGAGCCCGCACTTCCGACAGCGCGACGAGCTTCTCCGCGTCTACGAAACCCTGTGCCTGCACGGCGAGCGAATTTCGATCGCGCCGTTGCGCGAGTCTCAGCGTGAGCGGACCGCCGAGCCATGTTCCCGTGACCGTGGAGCGCTGGAACCGGCCGCCCTCGTAGGCGATGACTCCTCGCATGGATTCGATGGGAGGCAGCTCGGGCGCGAGAGTGAACTGCACGCCTTCGAGGCTCGCAGAGATGCGTGCACGAGGTCTCTGCCGCTCATTCGCGGTGGACGCAGGTGTCGTGACATCGAAGTCGTACACCGCTTCGCCGCGCGCGACGATGTCCTGCAAGTGCGGCACGTACTCGCGCACTTCCGGATTGTCCCGAACCCACGCGAGCGCCTGCTCGATCGGGCCGTGCGCGCGGCCGGACACGTGCGAGGCTCGCCGCCCCGACACATCCCATTCCGCCACGATCGACTCCATCTGCAGCCCGCCCGCGCTGGCCTCGTCGACGGTCGCGCGAACCCGCGGCCCGCTCCACTCGAGCTTCGCGCTCGGCGCTTCCAACTCCGGCCATGCGTCGTCCGGAGGCAGGCGAACGTCGCGCAACGTGAACCCGCCGCTCAGACGATTGGGAGCACGACTCGCGCCGGAACCAGAACGACGGCTGGTGACGCCCGCGAAATTCGCACCGAACAGCGATTCCTCAGTGCCCCTCACTTCGAACGTCCCGTTCTCGATACGCCCGGCACCGATGCGCATTCCGTTCGGCCCGAGCACCTTCGTCACGGCATCCGCGAACCACGTCTGCACTTTCGCGATGTCCGCATGCGCAATCGAACCGCGCAGGTCGAACAGGGCCGGGGCTTCCTGCTCCGCACCGGCGAGTCCCGCAGCCGAAATGGTTCCAGTGATTTCGCCCGCGATCGTGTCGTCCTCGAAGGAGAGCTGCGGGATCTCCATCCTCCAGCCCTCTCCCGACCGCGAGATCGACACACGCGAGGCGAGCTTCAGCGATTCGAGCGGCTGCTCCGGGTCCGACGCGAAGCGCAGCCACGCCCCGGGCGCATCCACTTCGAGCGCGAGACGCTCCTCTGTTGCGTGAATGAGCACCGGCAGTCGCCTGAGCGTGAAGCCATGCACCACCGAATTCGCCGACGCCTCTTCGACCTTCGCGCTCGCGGCGAGCCGGAAGCCCTCGGGACGCGCCGGATTCCAGTCGACATCGATGTCCTCGACGGTGCCTTCGAGCGCAACGGAGCCGATGGCGAGCTGCGGCGCCAGCCAGCGCGCGATGACCGCCACGGAGCTGAGAGGCGCCGTCTGAAGCGTGCCGTGCAGATGACCAGCACTCGATTCCACGGTGAAGCGCGGAAGCGGAGATTTCTGCTCGCGACTCAGGACGAGCTGCTCCACCTGGAACTGCGATGTGCTCCCGCGCCGCAGGAAGCGCCAGTTGCCAGTGAGATAGTCCAGCTTCAGGGACCCGCGCGGCTGCTGCACAAGCCACGACGGCGAGCCCACAACGAGATCGACCGCGCGCAGGTCACCGTCCGCCTTCTCGACGCGCCCTTCGTCCAGCGTGAGATCGACGGTGAAGTCGCCGGTGCCGGCCTCCGGCAGGTTGTCAGCGATCCGGGGCAAGTCGCCGAGCATCCCGCGCCAGCTCGAGAAAGCGAGCCGTCGGCCTTCAAAACGGAATTTACCGCTCATGCTCGAGGGCGAATGGATATCCCCGGTGAGCTGCATGACGACTCGCGCTGTCCGGCCGAGCCGCTCGGGGAGGAACACGAGCGCATGCCCGCTCCACTCGTTTCCCGAGCGCCTTAATGCGGCGCGACGGATCTGAAGCGTCAGGGCACCCGGGCTCCCCTCCGGGTCCGGCAGCCGCAAGGTGCCGCCCTGCAGATCGATCACGCCGCCTTTCCACCGATCCAGCACCTCCGCCTGGCGTGACCGCGCCTCCGCCCGTCCGGACGGCGCGGCAGAACTTCCTGACTCAGAGGGCGGCGCGCGCGTGAGGCGCTCCAGATCGATATCCGGCGCAATGAGCGTGATGCGCCCCGAGACCAGCCGCCCCGCCCTGACGGTCTGCCACGCATTGATGGCGACGACGAGTTGCGGAGCGCGCAGCAGCACGTTCGAACGCCCGGGCTCGCCCAACTCCACGCGCCTGAACACCGCCTCGGGGCCATACCATCCCCAGCGCAGCGACAGCTCGTTGAACCGGATGTCGAGCCCAGTCTGGGCCCGCACGAGGCTTTCCAGCGCTGCGCGGTGCCGCGGAACGCGCGCTACCGCAAGCTCATACGCAATGGCCAGCGCCGAGACGAACGACGCCAGCACGAGCCCGATGATGATGGAATTTCGGAGCCACCGGCTGCCCAGGATCGAGCCGGCTTCGGAGACGATGCGCGCAGGAGGGGCCGCGCCATCAGGCGGCGATGCCGACCTTCCCTCTCTCTCCTGCGCCAATGCCATACGAAACCGCCATGGCCCTGTCTGCCGTGAAATGCCCGGACGGGCATCCCCTAAATGAGGACGACATCGTACTGATCCACGCCGTACAACGCCTCGGCCTGAAGACGGATGGGCCTTCCCACCTGCGGCTCAAGCTCCGCGAGCGCGCTGGACTCCTCGTCCAGCAGCCGATCCACCACGTCCCGGTGAGCCAGTATCAGCAGCTCCTTGCTCGCAAACTGTCTGCTCTGTCTCACAATCTCGCGAAAGATCTCGTGGCAGACCGTCTCGGGCGACTTCACGAAGCCGCGTCCGTCGCAACTCGGACACGGCCGGCACAGCAGATGTTCCAGGCTCTCGCGCGTTCTCTTGCGCGTCATCTCGACGAGGCCGAGCGGCGAGAGGCTCACGATGTGCGTCTGCGCCCGATCGCCCGCCATGGCGCGCTCCAGGGCGGCGAGCACCTGGCGCCGGTGCGACTCGTCCTGCATGTCGATGAAGTCGATGATGATGATCCCGCCGAGATTGCGCAGGCGCAGGTGCCGCGCGATCGCCACCGCTGCCTCAAGATTGGTACGGAAGATCGTCTCTTCGAGATTGCGCGTGCCGACGTACGCGCCCGTGTTCACGTCGATCGTGGTCATCGACTCGGTCTGGTCGATGACGAGATGGCCGCCGGACTTCAGCTGCACCTTCCGCTCGAGCGCCTTCGAGATCTCCTCTTCGACGCCGTGCAGGTCGAAGATGGGCCGCGGGCCCGTGTAGAGCTCGAACTGGGTGGTCGTGTTCGGAATAAAGGTGCGCGCGAACTCGATCATCCGCTGCTGCTCGGTGGCCGAGTCCACGAGCACGCGGGTGACGCCGCGCGCGAGCTCGTCCCGGAGCATGCGGAGCGTGAGCGGCAGGTCCTCGTGCACGATCTCGCCGGCACTCTTTCTGAGCGACGTCTGCCGCACGTGATCCCAGAGCTTGTCGAGATACGCCATGTCCTCGGCAAGCGCTTCCTCCGTGGCGCCGGCTGCGGCCGTCCGCACGATGTAGCCGCCGGCATCGGGAGAGCGCATGCGGGCGGTGATGATGTTCTTGAGTCTCGTGCGCTCGGCCTCATCCTCGATGCGCGCGGAAACTCCGACGCCATCGCCGCGCGGCATGTACACGAGATAGCGCGAAGGCAGCGCGACGAACGTCGTGAGGCGCGCGCCCTTGGTACCGATGGGGTCCTTGATCACCTGCACCAGGATCTCGTCGCCCTGATTGACGAGCCGCCGGATGTCGTCTACCGCGGGCAGCGACACCATCGTCTCGTCGGGCGAGCGCATGAACGCGATGTCCGCGGCATGCAGGAAGGCCGTGCGCTCAAGGCCGATGTCCACGAACGCCGCCTGCATTCCCGGCAGGACACGCGAAACCCGACCCTTGTACAGATTGCTCACGAGCCCGCGGCGACTGACCCGCTCGACGTAGATCTCCTGGAGTACTCCGTTCTCGAGCACCGCCGCACGCGTTTCGCGCGGGGTGGCGTTGACGAGGATTTCTACGCTCATGCCCCCATTGTGCACCAATAAGGCACACCTGCCGCGCGCAGAAGCTCCGAGGTTTCGAAGAGCGGCAGGCCCATGACGCCGGAGTAGCTGCCCGTCAGGGACTCGATGAATACCGCGGCGAGCCCCTGCACGGCATAAGCGCCGGCCTTGTCCCGCGCTTCGCCGGTGTCCCAGTACCTTTCGATCTCCGCTTCGGACAGCACGCGGAAGCGCACGCTGCTGACGCTCACCCGAACGGCGATGTTCTGACCCGCCGGGCGATCGAGGGCGTCTTCTCCAGCACCCGAGGCCAATGCAACGGCCGTGAGCACCTCATGCGTGCGGCCCGAAAGAAGGCTCAGCATCCGAGCCGCATCGGCCCGATCCTCCGGCTTCCCGAACACGATTCCATCGAGCACAACGGTGGTGTCCGCCGCGAGCACGGGCAACGAGTTGTCCTGCTCCCAGACGGCTTCCGCCTTCGTGCGAGCCATGCGCTGGACGTAGTCGTGCGCGCGTTCCCCTGGCAGGACGGTTTCGTCGATGTGCGCGCCGGTGACGACGTGAGGCACTCCGATCTGGGACAGGAGCTCGCGCCGGCGGGGCGAGACCGAGGCAAGGCGCAAAACGGGTGCGGTGTTACTCACGATGGTACGGATGATTGGTCAGGATGGTGTGAGCGCGATAGATCTGCTCCGCCAGCACCACGCGCACGAGCGCATGCGGAAATGTCAGCTTCGAAAGCGCCCACTTGTAGTCGGCGCGAGCCAGGACCTCGGGCGCGAAGCCGTCCGGACCGCCGATGAGGAGCGCAAGATCCCGCGCCTCGCGCATGTGCCCGCCGAGCCAGGCGGCGAGCTCCTTCGTGGTCATTTCCTTGCCGCGCTCGTCGAGCGCCACGACGTATTCGTCCTTGCGAATCGCGGCCAGCAACCGATCGCCTTCCACTTCGATGGCGCGACGGGCGCTCGAACCCGTGCGGTTGCCCGCTTCGATCTCGACGATTGAAAGGCGCAGGGACGCGGTGAAGCGCTTCAGATAGTCGTCCACGGCCTCGCGCACCCATCCGGGCATGCGCGAGCCGATTGCGATGACCCGGATGCGCACTCGCGCGAGGCTTGCGAAGGAGTGCCCGGATGCGCCGGACGCCGCCTAGTCTTCCGCGCGCTTGCGGCGCGGAGCGGACTTCCGGGGTGCCTTCTTCTTCGGCGCGCTCTTCGCCGCCGCGCCGCCTTCGGAGGCCGCCGCCTTGGGAGAAGCCACCGGCGTGGGCACCGCCTTGATCGCCGGCTGCGGATCCGACTCCCACATGCGCTCGAGGCTGTAGAACTCGCGCACTCTCGGCAGCATCACGTGCAGGACGACGTCCTGCAGGTCGACGAGCACCCACTCGCCTTCGCGCTGGCCTTCGACGCCGAGCGGGCGGAAGCCACCTTCCTTCGCCTTCTCGATGACGCGGTCGGCGATCGACTTGACGTGCCGGTCCGAATTCCCCGATGCGACGACCATGACGTCCGCAATGTCCGTCAGCCCTCGCACATCCATCACTTTCACATTGACGGCCTTCATGTCTTCCAGAGCGGCCGTGACGATTCCTTCCAGGGGCGAGCCGCGATCAGGAGCGCGGCGCGGGCGGGTGCGGGTGATCATGTGCGGGGGTGTGTCTCCTGGTCGTTGCGATGATGTGTTCGTTGCGATGAGTTTTCCGGATGCGTGAACGTGCCGGGCTGTAGCAGGATCAGGTCCTCTTGTCCGGAGCATAGCACCCCGTCTCGAGGATGATTCTGCGGACCTCGTCCGGTACGAGATAGCGCGGATCGGTGCCGGAGACAATCACCTGGCGCAACTCGGTGGAGCTGATCTCAAGCTGCGTCACGGCATGAATGTAGATGCGGCCCGCTTTTTGCTCGTGGAGCTCGCGGATGCTGCCGGTGCCACGGTCCACCATCACCTCGCCGAGCGGCCCCTTCTCGGGCGCCTTCCAGCCCGGACGGCGCCACACGACGACGTGTGCGAGATCGAGAATCTCGCGCCAGCGGTGCCAGTTGGGCAGACCCAGGAATGCGTCCATGCCCAGCATCAGGCACAGCGAACGGTTGGGGAATTCCGCGCGCAACTCAGTCAGGGTGTCGACGGAATACGAAGCGCCTGTACGCCGCACTTCACGATCGTCCACGACGAAGCTTTTCTCGCCCGCAACCGCGGCCTTCACCATGGCGAGGCGCAGCTCCGCGCTGGCACGCGTGCCCTGACGGTGTGGAGGACTGCCCGCGGGCATGAAGCGCACTTCCGCGAGCTTCAGCGCCTGGCACAGCTCGAAGGCCGGCCGCAGGTGCCCGAAGTGAATGGGATCGAATGTGCCGCCAAAAAGCCCGATCGGTTGCATGGTCTTTAGGATTTCATCACTTTCGCGGCAGAGCGAGGGTCGGGCGTGCACAGATGTCCATTGCCAGGAGCTGCATCTCGTCCCAGGCATCGCCCGTTTCGCGGCCCTTGATCATGCGGTCCGCGCGGGCCGCCCGCGCCGCCATCCGGCCGAAATGCAGCTGCGAAGCGCGCCGCTGCCCCTTCTCGAGAGCCGCTGTCTGACGGCGCCAGGCCGGCGCACGTCCGCCGGACGAATGCGCCGCTCCCCAGATGTCCCGCACGGATTTGCTCAGGGACCAGAGCACCAGCGTGGGCTCCACACCCTCCGCCCTCAGGCCCTCGATCATCCTGAGCGCGCGCGCCGTATCGCCGGCGAGCGCGCATTCACCGAGCTGGAATACATCGAATCTTGCGCTGTCGGCGACGCTTGCGAAGACGTCGTCCGCGGTGACCTGGTCGCCTTTGACGAGCAGCCGGAGTTTCTCCAGCTCCTGGTTGGCCGCGAGCAGGTTGCCTTCGGTGCGCTCCGCAAGGATCTGAAGCGCTTCGTCGTCCGGGTTCAGGCGCAAGCGTTTCGCGCGAACGCGCAGCCACGCAACGAGGCGTGACGCGTCCACCGGCCAGATCTGCACCAGGGCACCGTGAGTCTCCACGGCACGCACCCATTCGGAGCCTTGCGCATCACGATCGAGCTTCGGCGCGGTGATCAGCAGCACGCGGTCCGGATCCCGGCTTTCGAGCAGGGCCACGATGGCCGCGCTGCCTGCGTTGCCGGGCTTCGCACTGGGCATGCGGATCTCGACGATGCGGCGCTCGGCGAACAGGGACAGGTTGTTTGCGGAGGCCCGTACGTCGTTCCAGTCCCCACCGCGCTCCATGAAATGCGTCTCGCGCTCGGTGAAGCCGGAGGCCCGCGCCTTCGCGCGCACGGCATCCGTCGCCTCGGCGACGAGCAGCGGCTCGTCCCCCGAGATGAGGTAGGCGGGCAACAGGTGCTGCTCGAGGTGGCTGGACAGGGTGTCGGAATTGAGCTTCAACGCAGGTTGCCGGATCGGAGCGTCGCCATGGGAGGCCGGGTGGGGCCGATTATCCTTGAGTTGCCTGCATGCAGGCCAGCCGATACGCTCTCGTGGCCGTCATGAGCACCTCCGGTCTCAAACTCGCGTCGATCCGCCGGTACCGGCACAAGGGCATCGTTGCGCTCTTTGCCCTGGTGGCGCTGCTCTTTGCGACCACGGCGTACGTCGCGCACGGCTACCAGCACGAGCTTGCGCAGTCGACGCACTCCGTCGCCCATTGCGACCTGTGCCTGCAATTCAGCGGTACCGCAGGCGTCCCGGACCACTCGGAGCTCTCGGGCACCCCGCCCGTCCAGGCGTTCGTCCGCGCACTCGCCGAAACGCCCCAGTTTTCTTCCGTCAAGCACCCCACCAACTGCCTTCCCCGCGCGCCCCCGGCGCTGACCTGAGCTGAATCCGGGCCCTCACAGGGCTGACCCCGAAGGGCCTCCACGACCGTCCGCTCGCGCGTGCGGTTTGCCTCTTTCGTTTTCAGCAGGTCTATCACCATGAAACTTTCATTGCGGGCCGCGCAGGCCCGGTTCGTTACGTCCGCCGTTTCCACCTTCATCGTCTTCCCGGCCTTCAGCACCGTCGCCTGGTCGGCCGACGATGAGATCGATCAGGTCGTCATCACCGCTACGCCCCTTCGCGAATCCGCGTTCGAAACCGCGCAGCCCGCGGCGCTTCTGAGCGGAGACGAGCTCATCCGGTTACGCACGCTTTCGCTCGGCGAGACACTTTCGTCGCAGCCCGGCGTGTCCGCCACGTACTTCGGGCCGCAGGCGAGTCGGCCCGTCATCCGCGGCATCGGAGGCGAGCGCGTACAGATGTATGAGGACGGCGGCGCTGCGCTCGACGCTTCGGCGCTCTCGAACGATCACTCGGTGACGATCGATCCGCTGCTGGCGGAGCGCATCGAAGTCGTGCGCGGTCCGGCGACGTTGCTGTTCGGGAATGGCGCGTCCGGCGGGCTCATCAACGTCATCACCAGTCGCATTCCGGAGAGCGTTCCGGAGAAGCCGCTGAACGCCGCGCTCGAGTTGCGCGGGGACAGCGCGCTCGAGGAGCGATCAGGCGCCGTGCGCGTGGATGGCGGCGGCGGCAATTGGGCGTGGCACGTGGACGGGCACAAGCGGGACACGGACGACGTGCGAATCCCGGGCTTCGCGCTGTCTCGCGAGTTGCGGGAACTGCGGGCTTCCGAGGGCGAGGACGTCGACGAGATGCGCGGTCGGCTCATCAACAGCGGCAGCGAAACCTACGGTGGCGCGGCGGGAGGATCGTATGTCGGCGAGAAGGGATTCTTCGGGCTGGGTGTGAGCCGCTTCGATACGAATTACGGGCTTCCGGACAGCACCGGTGAAACCGGCGTGCGCATCGACATGCGCCAGACGCACTATGACCTGAAGGCCGAGCTGGACGATCTCAGCAACTTCATCTCGAAGATGCGTGTGCGTTCCAGCTACAACGACTACACGCACGCGGAGCTGGAAGAGTCCGGCGAAGTCGGGACGCTCTTCGATCAGAAGGGCTCGGACTCGCGCATCGCGTTCGATCACACGCCCGTCGGCGGTTGGCGCGGAACATTCGGCGTTCAGTATCGGGATGTGGATCTCGACGTCACCGGCGAAGAGGCGCTGCTGCCTGCGAACCAGACGCGCAATCTCGGCTTCTTCGTGTTCGAGGAACGGCAGTTCGGACGACTGCATCTTGAGGCGGGCGCGCGGCTGGAGCAGCAGAAGATCGACGTGAGCACGGATGCGCCGGGCTATGACCGGGACGCCGTGAGCGGTTCGCTCGGCGGCGTGTGGAAGCTGGCGGGGGACTATTCGATCGCACTCAACGTGACTTCGACGCAGCGTCATCCCACTGCGACGGAACTATTCGCCGCCGGGCCGCATATCGCGGCTCAGCGTTTCGAGATCGGCGATCCGGATCTGCAGCGTGAGCGCGCAACGACATTCGACCTGAGCTTTCGCAAGACGGCGGGCGACTGGACGGGCTCGCTCACGGCGTTCCGCAGCGACTACTCGCGCTACATCTTCGCTGCGCTCACGGGCGAAACCGCGGGAGACGAAGAGCCGCTGCCCGTCGTGCGCTACAGCCAGCGCGATGCCGAGTTCAACGGGTTCGAGCTGGAGCTCACGCCGCCGAAGGCGGACCTTGGGTTTGGCGTGCTCTCGAGCCGGTTCGTCGCGGATTACGTTCGCGCCAGGCTGAAGGATGGCCGCGGCGATGTGCCGCAGATTCCGCCGATGCGCATCGGCGGCGAGCTGTCTCTCGAACGCGGGCGCCTCACGTCTGGCATCTCGGTTACCTGGTATGACAAGCAGGACAAGCTCGGGCCGGAAGAGCTGCCGACGGACGGCTTCACCATGCTGAACGTCGACTTCTCGTACAGGCTGCCGGAGCGCGAGCACTCGCTGTTCTTCTATGTGCGGGGCGAGAACCTGCTGGATGAGGACGCGCGGCGGCATTCCTCGCCGCTCAAGGACGTCGCGCCGCTGCCGGGCCGGGGCATCGGCGCCGGCGTCCGCGTGGAGCTCTGACGCAAGAGAGCCCGGCCCCCTGCACTCGTGCGGGGCGGCCGGGCGTACCGGGACTTTTGTCACAGATTGTGGCTGCGCCCGCCGACAAGCGGGCGCGGAGCCGTTCGCTCAGGAGGACAGCGGGGTTACGATCCAGCGCGCAATGAGTCGGAGTACCTCATTTGGCGGCGCCCTGGCGGGGGTCGTCCTCCTGTGCGCGGCGACGATTTCGAACGCCGCCCCGGAGCCGGCCGCGCCGGAAAACCCGCCGCCTCGGAACGGGGTGCTGCCCGCTTCGGTCGACCTGCCTGATTCGAATCGGACGCTGACGGCTTCGACAGGACGGCTCGCTCCGGATCAGGCGCTGACGGCTTCGACGGGACGACTCGCTCCAGATCGGACGCTGGCCGCACGAACGGCGCCGCTGGCTCTCGTTCTGGCGCAGGCGGCTCCTGCCAAATCGAGCCCCGCAACCTCCCAGCCGTCCGCGACAAAGCCGGCCGCCGCGCCCGCGGCGTCAGCAAAACCGCCAGCCGCATCTTCGTCGACGAAGCCGCCCGCTTCGAAAGCCAGCGCCACCAAGGGCACGACCACTCGTCCGAAGACGCCTCCGAAGACCAAGAACAAAAACGAGTTGCAGCATCTCGACTGGCGCGACCTGCTCCCGGAAAAGGAACGCAAGCGCTACAACCCCCATGCTCCGGCACCGATCCATGGCCCGCTGGGCGAAGGCGGCCCGCCCGCCGTTCAGACCGTGACGACCACCGTGAACCAGGACCTGGATCAGGCGCTCATCCGCCTCCCCGGATTCATCGTCCCGCTCGGGCCGCCGCGCGACGGCGTCGTGCGCGAGTTCTATCTCGTGCCGTACATCGGCGAGGACATTCACGTGCCGCCCCCGCCCTCCAACCAGATGGTCTATGTGCGAAGCGCAACCGGCATCGCGGCCGAAGCGATACACGAAGCCTATTGGGTTACAGGTAAGATGCGCGTGGAAACCCGTACCACGCCGCTCGGCACGTCCGCGTACTCGATGGTCGCGAGCAAGGTCGAGCAGTACCTGAACTGAAGGCCGCAAGCATGCCGACGCTGTTCGAGCGAATCATCGCGGGAGAGATTCCCGCGAACATCGTTTACCGGGACGAGCGCGTCACCGCGTTCCGGGACATCCGTCCCCGCGCGCCGACGCACATTCTCATCGTGCCGAACAAGCCGATCCCGACGGCGAACGAGATCGGCGACGAGGACGAAGCCCTCGTCGGCCATCTCTTCACCGTCGCGCGGGATCTTGCGAAGCAGGAAGGCATCGCCGAAAAAGGCTATCGCCTCATCATCAACTGTGGCGACCACGCGGGCATGGAAGTGCCGCACCTTCACCTGCATCTCGTAGGCGGCAAACCGCTCGGTCCGATGATCGTCGGCTGACGCCGGCGGAAAGGCATCCATGGCAGGCAAAAAGAAGAAGGCGGACGCGAAGCGAAAAACGTCCGCCCGCAAGGCAAAGGCTGTCCCGGCGAAGCGGGCGAAGGTCGCTTCAGCAAAGCGCGCCCCCAGCGGAAAGACGCGGCTGCGCGAGCTGTATCCGGCCATCAAGCCCTACAACACAGGGTTCCTGCGCGTCTCGGACGTGCATCAGATCTATTTCGAGGAGTCCGGCAATCCGAAGGGCAAACCCGCCGTTTTCCTGCATGGCGGGCCCGGCGGCGGCACGGATCCGAAGATGCGTCGCTTCTTCGATCCGAAGCGCTATCGCATCGTGCTCTTCGACCAGCGCGGCTCGGGGAAGAGCAAGCCGCACGCGAGCCTCGAAGCGAACACCACGTGGGATCTCGTCGCGGACACGGAGAAGCTTCGCGAGCATCTCGAGATCGAGAAGTGGCTGGTGTTCGGCGGATCGTGGGGCTCGACGCTTGCGCTTGCGTATGCGGAAACGCATCCGCATCGGGTGACAGAGCTGGTCCTGCGCGGCATTTTCCTGCTGCGCCGGTCGGAGCTCGAGTGGTTCTACCAGAACCCGCAAGGGGCAGCGTCCATCTTCCCGGATCTCTGGGAAAGCTACGTCGAGCCCATTCCGGAGGCCGAGCGCGGCGACATGATGGCCGCGTATTACAAGCGCCTGACGAGCAACGACCCCGAAGTGCTTCGCCGCGCGGCGACTGCATGGTCCGTGTGGGAAGGCGCCACGAGCTATCTGCGCACGAACCCGGACTACGTCACCAAGTTCAAGGAGGACGCGGACTACGCCGCGGCCTTCGCGCGAATCGAGTGCCACTACTTCGTCAACAGGGGCTTCCTGAGGACGGAAAACCAGCTGCTCGAGGATGTCGTCCGCATCCGGCACATCCCGGGCGTGATCGTGCAGGGCCGGTACGACGTGGTGTGCCCGATGCGCAGCGCGTGGGACCTGCACAAGGCCTGGCCCGAAGCGGACCTGCGCATCGTCGGGGAAGCCGGGCACTCCGCGTTCGAGCCCGGCATCACGCACGAGCTCGTCAGTGCAACGGACCGGTTTGCGCGGTCGAAGTCGAAGTAAGGCTTTCGAGGAAATCCACCGTTTGCTCCAGCGTCGGCGCGCTTCCGCGCGCCGGCTTCGAGAAGCCCGCCACCGTCGCGCCATGGCCGGTGTTTCGATACAGCTCCGTCTTCACGCGCACGCCTTTCGCCTGAAGCGCGTCGCGTAGCTCCTCGGTCTGCTCGACGGCGACCCAGCCGTCATCCATCCCATGCGCCAGAAAAGCGGGCGGCGCTTTCGGCGACACGAAGCGCACTGGCTGCCAGTCCGACTCGCCCCAAGGCGGAGCGAAGATCCGATGCAACGTAGGGGTGTTCGGCGCGAGAGCGTACGGGCCGGAAAGTCCGACGAGTCCCGCGATCCACTCCGGCTTCGCTCCCCGCTTCGCGAGGAACTCGTGATTGAGCGCGAGATACGCGGCGGTGTGCGCGCCGGCCGAATGGCCCATCAGCACGATGCGTCGAGGATTCCCGCCGAGCTCCTGCGCGTGCTCCTGCACCCACGCGACGGCGCGCGCAGCGTCGTCCAGGAAAGCCGGAAACTTCACTTCGGGATACAGGCGATAGTCGGGCAGCACGGTGATGAACCCACGCTCGGCGAGCGACGCGCCCACGAAGCGATAGTCCGCCTTGCTGCCGTTCTTCCAGGAACCGCCGTACCAGAAAACCACGACAGGCCGATCGGATGGCTGCGATGCCGACACGCCATCGGGCACGTACACGTCGAGCCGCTGTCGCTTGCCCGCGCCATAAGCGATGTCCGCTTTTCGTTCGAACGGGCCGAAGCTCGCGGGCGCGTTCGCAATTCCGAAAGTGATGGCGGAGCAGGCGGACAGCATGCCCGCGACAGCCGCGACGGCGGCTCGAGTGGTAATGCGAGTGGCGATTCGGGAGAGGTTCAGCATCTCAGGGCGCCCGTGGGTCGGTTCGTCTGGTCTATTACGCCGAAATCGGCCAACCAGATGCGTGCGTCTTCCGCATCGCCTTCGAACCAGGCCCGCGTGCTGCCCAGACGGAAGCTGTAACCCCAGGTGTCCATGTCGTCGCAGAGTCGCTGGCGGCCGACGCCGGGGATCTCGTCAGCCAGCAGGATTTGCAGGTAGCAGACTGCGTTCTCTTCCGGATCGTCACCGCCGGCGTCCCGATCGAGGCCGGTGCGTCGCTCCGGAGTCATGCAGATGTAGTGACTCGCTTCGTGCAGGATGGAATGAATCGGCGTATCCAGCCGCGCGTACAGCCGGCTGCCCTTGAGTCCTGCTTCGCTCTCGCCCCAGTACGAACCCGGGATGTCCTCATTCGGTGCCACCAGCACGAGATCGAGCCCGTACCGCGCGAGCACCATCGCCACGGACACCCTGTCGACTGACGAGAGGCGCAGCACTTCCCGCCGCACCGGGCTCGGCGCCGCGGGCTCATCGGCCTCGAACGGCGGGGTCATCAGATGCTGGCCAGGCGCCGCATCACGATGGCGACGAGATCGCGCGCCATGCCTTCGCGCAGGATGGCTTCCTCGTTCTCCTTCGCGAGCAACTTGCGCTCGTCGAAGCTGTAGTCACGAGTGACCGAGACTTGCTGCACGGGCAGCAACTCGACGCCCGCGCCTTCGACGGAGAACTCGACGGTGTAGGTGACTTCGTACTCGCGCGGCGTGTTGTTCGCGGAGACCGAGAGGATCTTCTGCGTGACTTCGTCCCGGAGGATCCGCACCGTTCCGGTCGCCTGCTCTGGGTTCTCGGTGAGCTTTCCGCCCGACGTGATGAGCGCGCGCCGCAAGCCCTGAACGAAGTCCGTCTGCGGATCCTCCGCTACGACGCGCGTCGTCTGCAGGTCCACCGGCAGCGGCGTGCGGCCCTGAAGCCTGAAGCCGCATGCGCCGAGCAGCAGCGCCATCGATGCCACAACCGCGATGCGTACCTTCATGCCAGCCTCACACCACCAGGTTGATGAGCTTGCCGGGCACGAGAATCGTCTTGCGCACCGGCTTGTCGCCGATGAACTTCTGAACCGCCTCGTCGGCGAGCGCGATCCTGCGCGCGGTCGTTTCATCCGCGGTTGCCGGAATCTTCACGCGGCCGCGCAGCTTGCCGTTCACCTGCACGACGACTTCGATCTCGTCCTGCTTGAGGGCGGCCTCGTCGACCACCGGCCAGGGTGCATCGAGCAGATCCCCATGCTTTTCGGCGAAGCCCAGCTCTACCCACAGCGCATGTGTGATGTGAGGAGCGATCGGATACAGGGTACGCAGCAGGATGCTGATGGCCTCGAACAGAAGCGGCGTGTTGCCGCGAGCGGCATCGCTGTCGATGGCATTCAGCATCTTCATGGTCGCCGACACGACCGTGTTGTACTGAACACGCGCGTAGTCGTGCAACGCCTGTTTCAGCGTGGCATGCACGAGCCGGCGGAAATCCGCCTGCGCGGACGTCAACGACGACTGATCAACGGGTGCAAAACGCTGCGCCTTGTCTGACTCCGTTGCGTTGGCAGCATCGCGGCACACGCTCCAGAGCTTGCGCAGGAACCGCTGCACACCGGCCGCCCCGGAGTCCGACCACACGGCCGAATCGATCGGCGGGCCGGCGAACATGACGTACGCGCGCGCCGTGTCCGCGCCGAAGCGCTCGATGATGTCGCGCGGTTCCACGACGTTGTTCTTGCTCTTGGACATCTTCTCGATGCCGCCGAAGAGCACGGGCTGCCCGTCACTCAACGCGACCGCGCCGGTGGGACGACCTTTCTCGTCGTACTTCACGTCGATTTCGGACGGGTAGAACCAGCGCTTCCGGCCCTCCGCGTCCTCGCGATAGAAGCACTCCGCCAGCAGCATTCCCTGCGTGAACAGGCGCGTGAACGGCTCGTCGAATTTCAGGAGTCCGAGGTCGCGCATCACCTTCGTCCAGAAGCGCGCGTACAGGAGGTGCAGCACCGCGTGCTCGATGCCGCCGATGTACTGGTCCATCGGCATCCAGTAATTCGCGCGCTCGTCCACCATCGTGGGGGCATCCGGGCAGCAATAGCGCATGAAGTACCAGGCCGAATCGACGAACGTGTCCATCGTGTCCGTCTCGCGCCGCGCGGGGCCGCCGCAAGTCGGGCACGTGCACTTCAGGAACTGCTCGTCTTTCGTCAGGGGATTGCTGCGTCCATCCGGCACGTGATGCTCGGGCAGGACGACCGGCAGATCCTTCTCCGGCACCGGAACGGCGCCGCACTTCTCGCAGTGGATGATCGGGATCGGCGTGCCCCAGTAGCGCTGGCGCGAAATGCCCCAGTCGCGCAGGCGCCATCGCACCTGCTTCTCGCCGACCTTCAACGCGGCGAGATCCGCGGCAACGGCATCGACGGCCTCTTCGTACGCGAGCCCGTCGTACTTGCCGCTATTCACGCAGACTCCGACTTCCTTATCGCCGTACCAGGGCTGCCAGGCGTCCGTCGAGAACGCAGTGTCGCCGAGGTAATTTTCCAGCTCGTGCACTTCCTTCGTGGAACCGCCGACCGCAGCAGCGGCATCGTGCGTCGACTTCAGCGCGATGACCTGCTTGATGGGCAGGCCGTACTTCTTCGCGAAAGCGAAGTCGCGCTCGTCGTGCGCGGGCACGCCCATCACGGCGCCTTCGCCGTAACCCATCAGCACGTAGTTGCCGACCCACACGGGCACCTGCTCCCCGGTGAGCGGATGCTTCACCTTGAAGCCGGTGTCCATGCCCTTCTTTTCCATCGTGGCGACATCGGCTTCGGCGACGCCGCCCTTCTTGCACTCCTCGATGAACGCAGCCAGCGCCGGATTCGAACGGCCCAGATGCGTGGCGAGCGGATGTTCGGCGGCGAGCGCAACGAACGTGACGCCCATGATGGTGTCCGCGCGCGTGGTGAAGACGCGCAGGAGGCCCTTCGCCGGCAGATCCGTCACCGGTCCTTCGATCTCGTAATGGAAGCCGAAATTGACGCCGTAGCTGCGGCCGATCCAGTTCTCCTGCATCGTCCGCACCTGGTGCGGCCAGCCATCGAGCTTGTGCTGCGTGTAGTCGAGCAGCTCTTCTGCGTACTGCGTGATGCCGAGGTAGTAACCGGGGATCTCGCGCTTCTCGACAACGGCACCCGAACGCCAGCCGCGACCGTCGATCACCTGCTCGTTGGCAAGCACGGTCTGGTCGACCGGGTCCCAGTTCACGATCTGCGTTTTGCGATATGCGATGCCCTTTTCGAGCATCTTGAGGAACAGCCACTGGTTCCAGCGGTAGTACGACGGGTCGCAGGTGGCGACCTCGCGGGACCAGTCGAAGGCGAGCCCGAGGGGCTGCATCTGCGCCTTCATGTCCGCAATGTTCGCGCGCGTCCACTCGGCAGGGGCGATCTTCTTTTCGATCGCGGCGTTTTCGGCGGGCAGGCCGAACGCGTCCCAGCCCATCGGCATCAGCACGTTGCGCCCCTGCATGCGCAGGCTGCGATACATCACGTCGTTGATGGTGTAGTTCCGGACGTGACCCATGTGCAGCTTGCCGGACGGATACGGAAGCATCGAGCACGCATAGAACTTCTCGCGCGAGGGGTCTTCCTTGGCGCGGAATGCGTCGATCGCCGTCCAGTGTTTCTGCGCGGCGCGCTCGACTGCCGCTGCGTTATAGATCTCGTCCATCGGAAAAAGCTGGGGGAAACTCGGGTTTTTTGAGGGACGGGCAGGATACACGAGAGGGGGCCCGGAAGCCCTCATGCGGGGACGGGGCCCTCAATCGCCGGGCGGCTCGGACCGCAAGCTCCAATGGATTTCGATCCTGCTCCTGGCCGCCCGGCGATTGAGGGCTTCCTGCTCCTGGCCGCCCGGCGACTGAGGGCCCGCCCCAAACGAAACCGGCCGGGCCCTCGCGGACCCGGCCGGCTATTCAGTCGCAGTCGACCGTCGAGGGCGTCAGTCCTTCGGATCCGCCGGACGCACCGTCACGAACGCCTGCTGCCCATTCGGCTTCTGCACCAGGAGGGCCACGGTCTTGCCGCTCTTGGCCGCGGCCTGCAGCTCGGAAGCCGACTTCACCGGCGTGCCGTTCACGCCGAGGATGATGTCGCCCCGCTGGATGTCCGCAATCGCTGCCGGACCCGTGGAGCGCTCGACAACGAGCGAGCCCTCGGTCTCCACCCCCGCCTTCTCCTGCGGCGTGAGCGGACGAACGCTGAGGCCCAGGCGGCTCGCCCGGTTCTCATCGCCGTTCTTGCGGAAGCTCGCGTTCTGCACTTCCGGCTGGTCGAGCGCTTCGACCTTCACGTCGATCTTCTGCTCTTTACCGCCGCGCAGCACCGTGAGTCGCGCGTTGTCGCCCGGCTTGATGCGCGCCACCACCGGCGGCAGCTCGTCCGACGTCTCGATCGTGCGGCCATTGACGTCGAGGATGATGTCACCCTGCTTCACGCCGGCCTTCTGGCTGGGGCCGTCCTTCACGACCATGTTCACCAGCGCACCGCGCGGACGGTCGAGCCCGAACGACTCGGCCATCTGCCCGCTCACGGGCTGGATCTGCACGCCGATTCGGCCACGCGTGACATAGCCCGTCTTCACGAGCTGGTCCCGCACGTCCATCGCCACGTCGATCGGGATGGCGAAAGAAAGACCCATGTACCCGCCCGTGCGGCTGTAGATCTGCGAGTTGATGCCGACGACTTCACCGTTCAGGTTGAACAGCGGCCCACCGGAATTGCCGGGATTCACCGCCACGTCCGTCTGGATGAACGGCACATACGTGCTGTCACCTTGCGGCAGCGGACGCGAGGTGCCGCTCACCACGCCCGCGGTAACGCTGTTCTCGAAGCCGAAGGGCGAGCCGATAGCGAGCACCCACTGGCCGGGCTTCAGCGTCTCGGGATTGCCGATGCGAACGGTCGGCAGGTTCTTGGCATCGATCTTGATGAGCGCGACGTCCGTGCGCTGATCCACACCGACGACCTTCGCGATGTACTCGCGGCGATCCGTGAGCCGCACGGTCACCTGTTCCGCCTCCGAGACGACGTGCGCATTCGTGAGGATGTAGCCGTCCGGCGTGACGATGAAGCCAGAGCCCGCGCCGCGCTGCGGCTGAGGCTGGAACTGGAAGCCCCGGCCCCGCCCGCCACCGTTAGGCAGGCCGAAGCGGCGGAAGAAATCGTTGAGCTCCTCGGAGCCCTCCATGTCGGCACCCGTCTGAGGCGCCTGCACCACGTCTACGTTGACGACAGCGGGGCCGACCTTCTCGACGAGCGGAGCGAAATTCGGCAGGCCCGTGACGAGCGGGGCGCTGGCAGGCGCGGAAGACGCCGAGGTGGACGTGGGAGCTGCGGCCGCCGGCGGCGGCTGCTGGGCATTGGTGTTGCCCGAGCAGGCAGCAAGTGCCAGGGAAAAAGCGAAGACAGATACGGCCCGGCGGGCCGAGCTCGAAAAGGTCATGCGTCACTCCGGGTTGGGATAGCGACCCCCTTGGGGCCAGCGTGGCGGATAAGACCGGGGTCCACTCTAGAGGTTCCGGCAATACAGCGGTAGAGACATGTGCAAAGGGAAGGGGCGAAGCGGCCTGAAAGTTCCCCCAGCGGCCGTCGCTGGCCGCATTCCGGGCACGCAGAGCCTGCTACGCCCCCACTCACGGCGCGACCTTGCGGCGCCTGTAGGCCGCCACAAACCCAAGCACGACACCCGCGGACGCGAGCGTGATCACGAGCCAGTTGCCCACACGGGCATAAGGCGGCAATCCCATCCGCGGCGTGACCTCAGAGCGGAGAACGTACTCCTGAAACCCTGGAGCTTCGGCGACCACTTCGCCCTTAGGTCCGATCACAGCGGAGATGCCGTCATTTCCGGCGCGAAGCATGTAGCGCTGCGCCTCGATGGCGCGCATGCGCGCAATCTGGAAATGCAGGTATCGCGCGCTTCCGTGGCCGAACCATGCATCGTTGGTGACGTTCACGAGCGTGTCCGCCGACTTCAGTTGCTCCAGGTACGCGCTGCCATAGCCGTCCTCGTAGCAGATGCTGGCTGACATGTTCAGCCCGCCCGCGCGCAGCGGAGGCTGCACGAGCGCGCCGCGCGTGAAGTCGCTGTACGGCAGGTTCATGACGAGCATCAACGAGCGTACGAATTTCGGAACAGGGAAGAACTCGGTGAAGGGCACGAGGTGGTGCTTGTCGTACCACTGCAGCTCATCGGTCGCCTTGAGGTCGAGCGCAAGCACCGAGTTGTAGTAGTCCGTGTACGCGGTGCCTTCCTTGTTGATCTTCCCGCGCAGGATACCGAGGACGAGCGCGGAACCCTTGGCTTCGGCGTCCCGATACAGCGGCACGAGATAGTCCATGATCTCGTTGGCGATCGGCGGGAGGGCGGCCTCCGGCAGTACGATCACCGACGTGCCGAATGCCTGCTCGGTGAGGCGGCGATAGATGCCGAGCACGTTGGCCTCATTCTCCTTCGCCCACTTCTCATCCTGCGGAATGGCTCCCTGCACGATGGCAACGCCAACCGGCTTGCCCGACGGTTGCGTCCACTCGATGCGCCCAAGCGGCGCGGCGACGATCCACGGCAGCACCAGCACGACTCCCGCAATCACGCGCGTGCGAGTGTTCCCGCGAATCAGCGCGACGAGCGCACCCGAGCCGAGAAGCAGCACGGCACTGATTCCGTACACGCCGAGAATCGGGGCGAGATGCGCGAGCCACGTGTCCGTCTGCGTGTAGCCGAGCGACAGCCACATGAAGCCGGAGAGGAACCAGCCGCGCCACCACTCAACGAATAACCACGCCGCTGGCAATGCCACTAGCCAGCGCAACGCGCCGGATGCGGGAAGCCATCGAGCGACGACATACCCAAGCCCCGCGTGATACGCGGCCATGATGGTGGTGAGCCCGAAGAGCAGGAACAGCGCGATCCAGGCTGGCACCGCGGCCATCGTGTGCACGCCGGTGTAGATCCACCAGGTGCCAAGCAGGAACGTGCCGAAGTTGAACCAGAAGCCGAGCACGGCGGCTTCGCGCGGCCGCGCACCTTCCCACAGCAGCATGAGGATCGCCGGGCAGACGATCGCCAGCGGCCAGAACTGATACGGAGCGAACGCGAGATTGAGAAGCCCGCCGGCACCGAGCGCCACTGCGCGCCGTGCCCAGCGATTGCCAAGAACGCGAGCCAGGAGGGGCTCGCGCAAAGTTGCCGCTTCGGCCGGGATGGCCAACGCCCTAGGACCCGTTGCTGAGCCGCTCTTCCGGCGGCACGACGTCGTGCGGCGACGTTACGCGAAGCGCTTCGATGCGACGCCGGTCGGCGCGCGTGACCCGGAACTCGAAACCGTCGAGCGTCACGGTCTCGCCGCGCCGGGGCAGCCTGCCAAGCTGTTTCATCAGAAGGCCCGCGATGGTGTCGAAGTCTTCTTCCGGCAGCTCGGTGCCGAAGTACTCGTTGAACTCCTCGATGCGCGTGATGCCACGAACGGAGAACTGACGCTCACCCTCCTGGCGAATGTTCTGATCGTCCTCGACGTCGTACTCGTCATCGATCTCGCCGACGATCTGCTCGATGACGTCCTCGATAGTCACGAGCCCCGCCACGCCGCCGTACTCGTCGACGACGATGGCCATGTGATTGCGGTTGCGCCGGAACTCCTTGAGCAGCACGTTGAGCCGCTTGGACTCCGGCACGAACACCGCCGGGCGCATGTACTCGCGGATATCGAAGCGCTCCTTCGAGCCCGTCGCGTACATGCGCAGGAGGTCCTTCGCGAGCAGGATGCCGATGATGTCGTCGCGATCCTCGTCCATTACGGGGAAACGCGAGTGCCCGGACTCCACGACCGTCGGCAGGATGCGCGCCGGCGGATCGTCCCGCCGGACGGAGATCATCTGGCCGCGGGGGATCATGATGTCGCGCACCTGCAGGTCCGCGACTTCGAGCACGCCTTCCAGCATCGTGCACGCGTCGTCGTCGACGACGCCGCGCTCGTTTGCCGCACGCAGGATGGCGACGAGGTCCTCGCGGTCCTGGGGCTCGCCTAGCGTCTGACCGATCTTTCTGAGCCACCGGCCGGTCGCATTCATCTCCTTCGACATGCTGCTGTCCTCACGCTCCTCAGGCGCTTCGATAAGGATTGGTGAAACCCAGCCGCCGGAGCACGGCGATCTCGCGGCGCTCCATGCGACGGGCGTCGTCGTCGCGCTCGTGGTCGTAACCGATGAGATGCAGGGCTCCATGCACGACGAGATGGGCCCAGTGCGCGCGCAGCGTCTTGCCCTGCTCGCGAGCTTCGGCGCGCAGCACCTGCGGGCAGATGACGAGATCGCCCAACGGCTGCGCGGCTTCAAGCGCTGCCCACGCCGCTGCGTCTGCGATTGCGGGGAACGACAGAACGTTCGTCGCGTAATCCTTGCCGCGATAGCGGGCGTTCAGCTGGCGGCTTTCGGTGGGTCCGACGAGGCGGACGCTGACTTCGCAGTTGGCGGCGCGCCGACCCAGCGCTTCTCCGGCCCACAGCGCGAGCTCGCTGCGCCGGGGTACCCAGGCACGCACTCGCCTTTGCACATCCACCTGCACGCCGCGTGTCGCGTTTCGCCTCGCTGTTCTCATGCGGCGGGCGGTCTGCGTGGCAGCGTGACCGTTCATTTCGATTCGCCCCGCGCTTCGTACGCTTTCACGATGCGTTGGACTAGCGGATGTCGCACGACATCGCCCGCATCGAAATGCGTGAAGGCGACGCCTTCGACGCCACGAAGAATGTTCAGCACGTGCGCAAGGCCGGACTGCTTGCCCGCGGGCAGGTCCGTCTGGGTGATGTCCCCCGTAACCACCGCGCGCGAGCCGAAGCCAATGCGCGTGAGGAACATCTTCATCTGCTCGGGCGTCGTGTTCTGCGCTTCGTCCAGGATGATGAACGAATCGTTCAGCGAACGGCCGCGCATGAACGCGAGCGGCGCCACCTCGATGACGTTGCGCTCGATGAAGCGCGCCACGCGGTCGAAGCCCATCATTTCGTACAACGCGTCGTACATCGGCCGCAGGTATGGATCGACCTTCTGCGTCAGATCGCCAGGCAGGAAGCCGAGCCGCTCGCCCGCTTCGACTGCCGGACGCACGAGGATGATGCGACGGACCCGATCCGTTTGCAGCGCTTCGACTGCGCAGGCCACGGCGAGGTACGTCTTGCCCGTGCCGGCTGGACCGATGCCGAACGTCAGATCGCGCGACCGGATCTGCGAGAGGTACTCGCGCTGATGCGCGCCGCGCGCACGGATGCCGCCGCGCATGACGCGAACCGTGAGCTCGTCCTGCTCCGCGTGAGCGGGCGCCGGGCCGGCGTCCTGCTCGTGAAGCGCGAGATGCACCCGCTCCGGCGTGACTTCCTGGTTGCGGGAGATGCTGAACAGCTCGCGCAGCGTGTTCTCGGCCGCTTCGGATTCCGCGCCGATCACGCGGAAATTTCCGCCGCGACGACGAATCTCGACGTTCAGGCGGTTCTCGAGAAGGCGCAGGTTTTCGTCCAGCGGCCCGCAGAGATTCGCGAGCCGCGCGTTGTCCGCGGGCTCGAGATCGAATTCACGCGCTGGGGCGTTGGGAGTAGCGGCCACTGGTGTCAGATGCCGACCGCGCGGCGCGCGCGGTCATTCGAGATGCCATCGGCCGCTGCAGGCGACGCGGTGGCGGCGGGCGTGCCCCGCCCGCTGAGAAGCTCAGGCACTGCATGCAGGCGCCCGCGCAGACTGTGAGGTTTCGCTTCGGTGACGACGACGTCCGCGAAATGCCCGATCAGGCTTTCGGGACCGGCGAAGTTCACCCAGCGATTGTTCTCGGTTTTGCCAGCGAGCTCGCGCGCGTCCTTCCGCGCGTTCCGCTCGACGAGCACTCGCTGCACGCTGCCGACCATCGCTTCGCTGATCGCGCGCGCATTCTCATCCAGCAGGGCCTGCAGCGTGACGAGGCGCTGCTGTTTCACTTCGTACGGCGTGTCATCCGGCAGGGCCGCTGCGGGCGTGCCGGGACGACGGCTGTAGATGAAGTTGAACGACTGATCGAAGCCGACTTCGCGAGTGAGCTTCATCGTCGCTTCGAAATCGCGCTCGGTCTCGCCGGGGAAGCCGATGATGAAATCCGTGGAGATGCTGATGCCGGGGCGCGCGGCGCGCAGCTTCCGGATCTTCTCCTTGTACTCGAGCGACGTGTACCCGCGCTTCATGAGCGCGAGCACGCGATCCGATCCGCTCTGCACGGGCAGGTGCAGGTGGCTCGCGAGCTTCGGCACGTTCGCGTACGCCTCGATGAGACTGTCCGACAGCTCCAGCGGATGCGACGTGGTGAAGCGGATGCGCTCGATGCCCGGCACCGCCGCGACATGATGGATGAGCGTGGCGAGATCCACGATGGAGCCATCCTCCATCGGACCCGCATAGGCATTTACGTTCTGGCCGAGCAGCGTCACCTCGCGCACGCCCTGCGAGGCGAGCTGGCGGATCTCGGTCATCGTGGATTCGAACGGGCGGCTCACTTCATCGCCGCGCGTGTAGGGGACGATGCAGAAACTGCAGTACTTGCTGCAGCCTTCCATCACGGAAACGAACGCAGTCGCGCCCTCGGCGCGCGGCGCCGGCAGGGAATCGAACTTCTCGATCTCGGGGAAGCTCACGTCGACGACGGAACGGCCGGTCTGGCGCAGCTCCGAAATCATGTCCGGCAGCCGATGAATGGTCTGGGGCCCGAAAACGAGATCGACGAAGGGCGCACGCTCGGTGATCGCCTCCCCTTCCTGGCTCGCCACGCAACCGCCCACACCGATGAGGACGTGGGGCCGCTGGTTTTTCAGCAACCGCCATTCCCCGAGCAGCGAGAACACTTTCTCCTGCGCCTTCTCGCGCACGGAGCAGGTGTTCACGAGCAGCACGTCGGCGAGCCGGGGATCGTCCGTGGCCGTGAGCCCGTTGGCCGCATGGAGCGCGTCCGCCATTCGGGCGGAGTCGTACTCGTTCATCTGGCAGCCAAAGGTCTTGATGAAGTAACGGCCGGACATAGGGGCGATGAGCTGGGGGCTGGAAATTCTACGGCCTTGGGACGATGGGCGCACTGTGCTCGCGGGATGGGGCCACGTTTTTGTCAAATATCTGTTAGATCAGAGTGTTAGCAGAGCGTTGGACCCGGCTGGCGCCGGGCGGGGCGCTCGCGGGAGGGTCCGCACGGATTGCAGGGTCTTGCGGGGCGGGGTTGATGGGGGCGTGCGACGGGTATCCAAGGGGTCTGGAGGGGCGGCCTACCGCGCCGCCTGCGGCTTCCAGGAAGCCCTCAATCGCCGGGCGGCTCAGAACCGAAACAAAACCGAACCACAAGCCTGCAGATCGGAACCCTGGCCAGGGGGGGAACGGACGCGGACCAGGGCGCGGCCGGAAGCAGCCGGAGCGGAGCCCAGCGAGAACGCGCTGTGTGCCGGCGCGCCCGGCGGCAGCTGGAGCGCAGCCGAAGCGAGAATGAGCTGCGGCCCAGCGCGCCCTGGGAGCAGCCGGAGTGGAGCCCAGCGAGAACGCGCTAGGGGCCGGCACGCCCGGAAGCAGCTGGAGCGCAGCCTCGCGAGAACGCGCACCGCGCACGGCCCTCGCCTGGCGCGTCGCGCGGAGCCGAAACACTGGGCGGCTGGGAGGCCTCGCGGCAGTTACGAAGCGCGGTTAGAAGGGGATGTCGTCGTCGAAGTCGTCGGCGCCGCCCTTGCCGCCGCCACCGCCGCCGGAGGGGCCGGGGGAGTCGCCGTAGTCATCGGGCGGGGGGCCCTGGCGGCCACCGCGGGCGCCGCCGTAACCTTCGCCGCCGCTGCGGGAACCGTAGCCCTCACCGCCACCGCCGCCGCCACCTCCGCGGCCGCCGAGCATCTGCATTTCGTTGCCGACGATCTCGGTGGTGTAGCGCTCCTGGCCCTGCTTGTCCTGCCACTTGCGGGTCCGCAGGCTGCCTTCGATGTACACCTGCGAGCCCTTCCGCAGGTACTCGCCCGCGATCTCGGCCAGCTTTCCGAACAGAGCCACGCGGTGCCACTCGGTGCGCTCCTGGTTCTCGCCGGTCTGCCGATCCTTCCAGTTCTCGGTAGTGGCGATACGGAGGTTGGCCACCGTCGCCCCGGACGGCATGGCGCGAGTCTCCGGGTCCGCTCCCAGGTTGCCGATCAGAATGACTTTGTTTACTCCGCGCGCCATGGCTCAAGGCCCCTTCATCGAAATTCGAGTGCGCGCATTGTACGGGCACAGCGGGGCGGATTCGCATCCTTAATCGACGCGAACACCCAGAAATGGGCGCACCGCGAGAACCGGCGGCGGGCTGGACAGGCCCTCGATCGTTCGGGCGGCGGTGGAAACGACCGACTCTGAGCCGTCCGGCGATTGAGCGACTCCCTTCACTGCGAGGGCAGCGGTTGTCCGCGAAAGTCCGCAGGTTGCAAGAAATGCGGACGCCCCCAGTTACACTCGCCAATTCCTTGCCATAGCGGACCCCGGGCGACCTGAATGCAGCAAATTCGAGTACGCGGCGCTCGCACGCACAACCTGAAGAACGTGAGCGTCGATCTCCCTCGCGACCGGCTCATCGTCATCACGGGACTGTCGGGCTCCGGCAAGTCCTCGCTGGCGTTCGACACGCTGTACGCCGAGGGCCAGCGCCGGTACGTCGAGAGCCTGTCCGCCTACGCTCGGCAATTCCTCTCGATGATGGACAAGCCGGACGTCGACGCCATCGAAGGCCTCTCCCCGGCGATCGCCATCGAGCAG
>Ga0182742_1000979_pt1 | contig 39221 bp, 44 predicted proteins | sample eDN5th37CBELigMG_FD_128880 | JGI IMG/M metagenome (GOLD analysis project Ga0182742, IMG submission 128880) | Enriched Miracle-Growth compost microbial communities from Emeryville, California, USA - eDNA 5th pass 37_C BE-Lig MG (version 2)... ... | reverse complement strand
TTTTTCTTGTTGAAATCCTCTATTTCATGTTCCCGGCTGATAATATAATCCGAGAGATAATGTATGTTTTTAAATCTCTCAATCATCTCTTCAGTACAAAAGGAAATGCTGTTTGTATCGATGAATAAAGACCGCTTAATCCGGCGGCCCCCAGAGATCTGCATCCCCCGCCAGTTAATAAAGGAATCTGATATCAGCGCATAGCTTGGAATCGATGTAATCGTTTTATCCCAATTTTGTACCTTGACTGTATTTAGGGAAATATCGATAATGTCGCCATCTGCCCCATATTTCGGCATTTCAATCCAGTCACCGACTCGAACCATGTCATTGGCCGTCAGCTGAATTCCTGCAACAAGTCCTAATAAGGAATCTTTAAAAACCAGCATAAAGACAGCCGAGAGAGCACCAATTCCGCTTAAGAAAATCAGCGGGCTTTTTCCTATCAAATTGGCGATCACAATGATACTTCCAACGGTAATTAAAATAATTTTAACCACCTGAATATACCCTTTAATCGGCCGGATTTTTGATATTTCAAAGGTTTGATATATGTCATTAACCGCATTTAATAAGCTATTGAGCACCGTTATTCCAACAATGATTATGTAAGTGCCCGCACCTTTTACAATTAAATCATCATAAGCTGGAAAGGTTCGCGAAAATGAAAGGATGATGATAGCAGGTACAATATGTGATAATTTACGAAAAACCTTTCGCTCCAAAAGGATATGACCCCATTGTATTTTGTTTTTTGTCACAAAATGTGTAATCACTCTTATGACTACCTTTTTGGTGATAAAATTTGCCACGATACACAGAAAAGCTATAAAGAAGATCATGATCATGATGGAAAGATACCTGGACAGATCAGGATCTATGTCATATTTTAAAAGCCGATTATTTATTAAATCCATTTGTTTTCCTCCATTCTACATATAGTTTGAGTTTATTCTTCCACCTCCATTACGGATTTTATTGTAACACTTTGACGAGACTCTTTGGCCCCCCAAAAAAAATCTGAAAAAAGACAAAATAATTGTGATGTTACTTAATGTATGATACCATAATTTTATGTAACATCCATTAAATGATCTGACCTAGTGGGATTGCAATTTATAGTATTAAACAAAAAAAAGACCCTCCAATTAGAGAGTCTGCATAAAACTATGAATTACTTTCTTCCTCTTCATAGTTTACATTTATTTCAACTTTTTTTAACTCCTTAACAATCCCATCGGTTACTTGAACCTTAAACATTTCCCTGTCTTTCATAAACTTAAAGATTCCATTATCAAAGTCTGTGCCTTGTTCTTTAAAAAAGATCCCTTCAAAGTCAACAGACTTAGAATGTTTGAAAGACAGTCGGTATGCTTCACCTTCCTTAGTCAGGTAGGCTCTGCAACCTCTTTGAAACTGGCCATTATCATCACGAATATATCGGGCAACAGAAATAATATGCAAATCAACAAATGGAATTTCTTGAAGCAGCGTATTAATTAAAGAACCCTTTGTAATTTGCTCCCAGCGGCTTTGGGCGGTTTGGCCAAGTATAATTTGCGTAATATGTTTATCTCTGGCTACATCGGCGATAACTTTAGATACAGGTCGTTTTTCATTATCCAATATGATAAATTCAACGGCATTATGTTCTTCTGCTAACTGTTTCCATCGATCTATATAAAAAGTTTTTTCCGCATCCATTTCATCAAATGGTTTCGAATCGACAGTTAGAATATATAGCGGACACCCAAGCATATTGGCTATTTTGCATCCGCGCTTAATCAGGCGCTCACCATTTGGGCCGTAGTACACACATACAAGTATGCTTTCATCTAAACGACCTTTTATGCTTTCCATGAATCTATTCACCTCAAAATTTTAATAAAAACCTATGATTCTTATTAGACTATGTATGACTGTATCTTATGCTGTCAAAAGAGTCAATCCAATACTTGAAAATAATACAGGTATCATTACTTTTTGCTGGATAAGCAGACATTTATATACAGGGAGTGGACATATTGAGCTTTTTGCACTTTATCATTCTTGTACCTTTTATAGCGGCATTCCTCGTTCCTTTTATATATAAGAAGTGGAATGTGAAAGTACATACAGGATGGTTTGTTTTCTTTATACCGCTATTTATTTTTATCAATTTACTTAGGAAATTACCCAAAGTTTCAAACGGAGAAACCATTTTTTCCTCTATGCCATGGATTCCTATGTTAGGAATCAATTTTGACATCTATATGGATGGGCTGGCACTTATGTTTGCGCTGATTATTAGCGGAATTGGGTCGTTAGTAGTTATTTACTCCATCTTTTATATGTCGAAAGAGCGTGAGGCCCTCCATAATTTTTATATTTATCTCCTTATGTTCATGGGAGCGATGCTAGGTGTCGTTCTTTCTGATAATATCCTAGTGCTGTACGCCTTTTGGGAACTGACAAGTGTATCTTCTTTTTTATTGATTGCCTACTGGTATGAACGCAAAGGGTCACGCTACGGTGCTTTAAAAGCAATGCTAATTACTGTATTCGGCGGATTTGCCATGCTGGCTGGCCTAATTATGCTGACCATGGCCACTGATACCTATAGCCTGAGAGAAATGATTGGTAACGTCAGCCTCATTAGGGATAGTACTCTTTTTATTCCAGCAATGGTTCTTTTATTGCTCGGGGCGTTTACCAAGTCAGCCCAATTTCCATTCAGTATTTGGCTTCCGGATGCAATGGAGGCTCCGACGCCAGTAAGTGCTTATTTGCATTCTGCAACAATGGTTAAAGCCGGGCTATATCTGATCGCGCGTATGACCCCCATCTTCAGCGGCAGCGCGGTATGGTTCTGGATTGTTTCAGGAATTGGCATCATTACCTTAATCTATGGTTCTGTCAGAGCTGTCAGACAAACTGATTTAAAAGCTTTGCTGGCATTTTCGACAATTAGCCAGCTAGGATTAATCATGAGTTTGTTAGGGGTTGGCTCTGCAGCCTTACATTTTGGCATAGCAAACCAGCAGGAAGTATACGCTGGCGCTATTTTTGCTGCCCTTTTCCATCTGTTTAATCATTCAACCTTTAAAGGCGCTTTGTTCATGGTCGTGGGAATCATTGACCACGAAGCTGGCACCCGTGATATTCGCAGGTTAGGCGGCCTGATGTCCATCATGCCAATTACCTTCTCCATTGCATTAATTGGAAGCTTTTCGATGGCAGGTTTACCGCCTTTTAATGGTTTTTTAAGTAAAGAGATGTTTTTTACCGGGATGTTGAATGCTTCACAGGTAAATGTATTTGGACTTGAATTTTTGACCATTGCCTTTCCGGTTATTGCATGGATAGCAAGTGTATTTACTTTTATCTATTGTTTGGTACTGGTAATGAGACCTTTTTTAGGATCATTTCATCCTGAAAAGCTCCCCAAGGAAAAGGTTCATGAAGCTCCAGCTGGGATGCTTGTACCGCCAGTCATATTAGCTTCTCTGGTTGTACTGATTTTCTTTTTCCCAAATGTTCTCGCTAAATATATCTTAAATCCAGCTTTGGTTTCTGTTATTCCCTCGATGTCTTTAGATCAGACCGCAGTTGAAATTAAAGCGTGGCATGGCTGGAATATGGAACTATTTATGACGCTTGGGGTTGTGGCAGCAGGGCTTTTGTTATTCCTTTCTATCAGGAAATGGAATCTAGCCTTTCGATTTTATCCTGAAAAATTAAGCCTCAATTATTTATATAATGCTGGTTTGGAAAAAATGGAGCAAAAATCCGTTTCTATGACCAACCGTTATATGACAGGGTCTATTAGGCACTATTTAATTTATATTTTTGTATTTCTTTCCGCTGTTTTGGCAGCATCTATTATTTTATTTGATGCAGCTGCATTCAATTTTTCAGATGATGCTCCAATTTCAATTTATGACGCCGGAATATTAGCGGCCTTGGTTATTGCCGCTCTGACAACACTTTTGACGAATAACAGAATTACGGCCATTGTTTCCTTAGGTGCCGTCGGCTACCTAGTTGTCATGTTATTTGTCATTTTGCGCGCGCCTGATTTAGCTCTAACCCAAATGGTTGTTGAAACAGCGACGACTGCTTTATTTTTGCTATGCTTTTACCACCTTCCAAAGTTAGGAAAAAGACTGGAGAAAATAAAGTTCAAATTAATGAATTTGCTTGTCTCCATTAGTGTGGGCATTGTTGTAACCATTTTGACGCTGACAGCATCTGGCCATAAGCTATTTCAGCCAATTACAAGCTTTTTTGAGAACGCATATGAATTAGCAGGAGCAAAAAACATTGTTAATGCGATATTAGTTGATTTCAGAGGCTTTGATACCATGCTGGAAATATCGGTTCTGCTCATAGCTGGAATAGGGGTCTTCACATTAATCAAGCTTGAGTCCAAAGGAAGTGATATCGATGAAACCAAAACCGAATGATGTTATATTGCATACGGTCACAAAGATTGCCTCCATTATCATCTTTACCTTCTCCATTGATCTTTTTTGGGCAGGTCATCATTATCCTGGGGGAGGTTTTATCGGAGGTTTAACCACTGGGGCCGGGATTGTCCTGCTTTACTTAACATTTGATATTGAAACAATTAAGAAGAATTTGCCGATCGATTATAAGAAGATGGCGGCCTTTGGCGTTTTGCTGTCTGTCCTTACCGGAGCTGGCAGCATGGTGTTTGGCGGGGCCTTCTTGGAACAGGCATTTGGCTATTTTAACATTCCGATTTTCGGAAGAACTGAGCTGGCTACAGCTGTATTATTTGATGTTGGTGTGGCCCTTGCTGTCATCGGTACTGCTATAACCATTATTTCAAGCATAAGCGAGGATAGAATGTAATGGAAACTTTCATTTCAATTGTTATCGGTATCCTGTTCACCATCGGCACTTATTTAATTTTATCAAACCAAATGCTTCGGATCATTCTAGGTCTTTCGCTGATCAGCCATGCAGTTAATCTGATGATTATAGTTATGGGTGGCCTTAAGACAGGCGGGCCACCGCTGCTTACTGAAAAATTAACCACCTTTACGGACGCGATTCCGCAGGCTTTAATTTTAACTGCTATCGTCATAAATTTTGCCGTTACTGCCCTTTTACTTGTTTTAAGCTACCGAACCTATAAAAAGCATGGAACAGATGATATGAATCAACTAAGAGGTAATGAAAATGAATAATTTATTAATTTGGCCGGTTATTTTGCCGTTAATAACGGGTCTAATATTTATCCTATTACGCTATAAAATTAGGCTGCAGCGGGCATTGAGCATTGCCGTAATGGCCCTTTCCGCAGGTATATCTGTTGTAATCATCAATCAAATTGCCAGGGACGGAATCCAGACCCTGCAGTTAGGCGGATGGCAGGCACCCTATGGGATAGGGCTGGTAGCCGATATGTTCTCGGCCCTGCTTGTTCTTACAACAAGCTTAATTGCTATTTGCTGTTTGCTTTTTTCTTTTTCAACCATTGGCAGACAAAGGGAAGAACATTATTTCTATGCCTTATTTCTGTTCCTCATCACTGGGGTAAATGGTTCATTTCTTACGGGGGACTTATTTAATTTATACGTCTTTTTCGAGGTACTCCTAGTAGCCTCATATGTCCTAATCTCCTTAGGGAGTAAAAAGATTCAGCTGAGGGAAACGATGAAATATGTCATTATCAATGTATTGTCTTCGGCATTTTTCCTTGTTGGCATTTCCTATATGTATTCGATGACTGGCACATTGAATTTGGCACACCTCTCAGTCAGGATTGCTGAAGCGGGACAGGATGGTTTTATAACAACTGTTGCCATTATGTTTTTGCTCGTATTTGGAATTAAAGCAGGATTGTTTTTATTCTACTGGCTGCCTGGTTCCTACAGTGTTCCTCCAGCTGCCATTTCGGCTTTATTCGCTGCTTTACTGACGAAAGTGGGTATTTATGCAATCATCCGTATGTTTACCCTAATTTTCTATCACGAACCGGAAACCACCCATTTGTTCATTGGAATCCTTGCTGCTGCAACGATGATCCTGGGAGGCATCGGTGCCATTGGCTATTGGGATATTAATAAAATTTTAACTTATAATGTCATCATTGGTGCCGGATTTATTTTAGCCGGTGTGGCAGCTTTCACCACATATGGTGCTATGGGTTCCATCTATTATTTGATCCATGACATGATCATTAAAGCACTTATCTTTCTTATTGGCGGGGTTATTGTTTATTTAACTGGAACGAGTGACTTAAAGGAGATGAGCGGATTAATCCGCAACCATCCATATTTAGGCTGGATGTTCTTTATTGCAGCCCTGTCTTTAATCGGAATCCCGCCACTTAGCGGATTTATCGGGAAAGTCTTTATAACAAGAGGAACTTTTGAGGCAGGTTATTTTTGGCTTGGCGGGATTGGTTTACTTTCGAGCTTGATGATCTTGTACTCGGTTATGAAAATTTTCATGAATGCCTTTTGGGGCGAAACCGTCCTTAGTGAGGAAGAAGAAAAAGGCTCAACAAAAGGAATCATTCTTCCCATTTCCATTTTAACGATGCTAACCATTGCCCTTGGGATTGGGCCGCAATTTATCAATACCTATGTGGAACTGGCGGCAGAAGGATTAATAAATCCGCAAAACTACATTGACGCCGTTTTTGCCGGAAATAAGATTCCGTAGGCTAGACATTTTTAGAAGAAAGGAGGAGCCAAATTGCCCTTTCAAATATTAGTTAATATCCTAATTGCCTTTCTATGGATGTTTTTTCAGGATGAATGGAGATTCCTGTCCTTTTTAAGCGGCTATATTGTCGGCATTATCATTTTATTCTTTATAAGGCGCTTTTTTCAAAAGTCCTTTTATCTTTTGTTAGTCTGGGCTGTGTTAAAGCTGCTGTGGGTTTTTAACCGGGAATTAATCAGTTCAGCCTTTTTAGTCATTAAGCAGGTGCTCCGTCCAAAAATAAATATCACCCCGGGAATATTCAGGCTTGATACGGATTTGGAAGGTGATTTAGAGGTTACCCTGCTTTCCTTGCTGATCTGTTTGACTCCTGGATCCGTCGTCATGGAAGTGACCCCTGATCAAAAAAGCCTGTTCGTTCATGCCATGGATATTCCTGAGTCAAAAACGTCTGTTTTAAAATCGCAAAAGATCTTTGAAAGTGCTATTAAGGAAGTGACAAGAAAATATGTTTAATCTATTGATGATTTTATCCCTTAGCATATTAACCGCGTCCATTCTATTAAACATCTTTCGCGTTGTTCGGGGACCGTCAAATGCCGATCGTGTTCAGGCCTTAGACTCGGTTGGAATTAACCTAATTGCAGGCATTGCAATTTTCTCCGTATTTCTTGATACACATGCATTTTTTGAATTAATCTTGTTAATCGGCATTTTATCGTTTATTGGGACGATCGCTTTTGCCAGATTTATTGAAAGAGGTGTAGTCATTGAACGAAAGCGCTGAGGTCATTGCCGGGATCTTTATTTTTCTTGGGACCTTAATCAGTTTATTTAGTTCTATCGGATTAATTCGATTACCTGATGTATACACTCGTTCACATGCTGCATCAAAGAGCTCAACCGTTGGGGTATTGAGTATTCTGATAGGAACCCTGCTATATTTTGTCATTTCTGAGGGATATTTCAGTATCCGTTTAATTCTGGGGATCTTCTTTGTATTTCTCACTGCGCCAGTTGCAGCCCATGTGATCTGCCGCTCTGCATACCGTGCGAATGTCCCGTTAACCGAAACAAGTGCAGAGGATGAATTAAAGGATTACTTTGCAGCCAATGAGCAGGCAGAGTTGAAGAATGAGCTCTAATATCGTTGAAAAGGCTTGATTCCACAATAATGGAACCAAGCCTTTTTGTTTTCCGGGATTGAATATACGAAGATGTTAAAATTTCCCCTTTGCGGCATTTGGCTTGCTTTCCAATAACCCCTTGAAGCTATCACGATAGTGCCAGGCTATTGTCCCTTCTAAAAACGCAACTAGGATGGCTAATGCAAGAAGCTCAGAATCTACAAAAATATGAAAGGCTAGTATATTGACAACGATGCCTGCCAAAACGGTTAATGCCAGAGGTACAAATCTGCGAATGAGTAATAAGAATCCTGCTATGATTTCAACACCTTTTTCAAGTGCTAATAAATAACCGTTCCCGAGGAATTCCATTGCAGCAGGACTTGTTGGAGCAAAAGGCTCAAAACCAAAAAGGACACCATAACCATTTAATCCTGCACCTAAAAAGATGGCTCCCAGGAGAATTTCAGCTATTCGAATAAATGCTTTCATATTATCTCTCCTAAACTTTCGATTCTATAATAACCTATTGCTCATTTTACATATGCATTCCCATAAATTAAAAATCCCCACTTACTTGTTGTTATAACAAATAGTGAGGACTCAAAACTTACTAATATATATCAGTCATTAGGGGTGGATGACGGATACCCTGTTAAAAAACGCAAATGAAAACTTTTTTAAGCCACCGCCAATTCCCGCTTCTGCTTTTTCCGGTATACAACCATAGAAAGCAAGACACTGCATTCATACAAGAATACAAGTGGGATAATCACCAGAACATCTGACACAAAGTCTGGCGGTGTAACTAAGACAGCGGTGACAATTAATCCAAAATAAGAATACCTCCTCATTTTTTGCAAACGATGAGGGTTCAAGATTCCTAGACTAGTTAAAAACATAATAATGACGGGCATTTCAAATAATATCCCAAAAGGAAGAATCATATTAACCATAAATCGAAAGTACTTTTCCGCGGTAAAAAAACTCATAAACATATCACCAGACAAAGAGAGCAGGAAGTCAAAAACAATGGGAAAAATAACAAAATAGCCAAAACTAATACCTGCTATGAACAAAAGAAATAAAGATGGGATATAGGCTAATGTAATCTTCCGTTCTTTTTCCGTTAAGGCTGGTTTGACAAATAGCCAGATTTGATGAGCAGCAATCGGAATGGTCCCTGCGATTGCAACAACCGCAGATAACATCAAATATACCCAGACAATATCACTCGGCCCCAAAACCGCCAGCTTGATAGATGAATCCTGGATGATCCAATTATATATATCATTCACATAGATAAAAGAAAGGATCAGCAGAAGCAAAAAGCTCCCAAGAATGATAATAAGGCGTTTGCGCATTTCGCTTAAATGATCGACTAAATTCATCTCTTTGCTTTCCACAGGCTCACCTCCATTTGAAAAGATGCAAACTTAGAATCGCACTCATGAAGGCCATTGCTCCCAGCATTTTGGCCTTCATAAGCTTGCTATCTTGATTACACAGCTTTCGGCTTTTTCGTCTCAGTACTGGCAGCTTCCTCTTTTGCCTGATCCTCATCATCCGCGACTAACTCGCGTGTTGATTTCTTAAATTCCTTCAACGTTGTTCCAAATGCACGGCCAATTTCAGGCAGTTTCTTCGGTCCAAAAATAACTAGGGCAATGACAAGGATCAAAATGAGACCCGGTATTCCAATATTTTGCAGCATCAGTAATTCCTCCTTTTTACATCGCTTGTTTGATATTCTGTTTCCTTTGAGACTCAAAGTTATATAGTTTAAAATCAGCTTCATTTCCACAAATTTGACAATCAAACTCACAAATTTGTTTCATTTCAATGGTGATAGGCTGGATATGCGGCAGAAAAATCATTTTTAATCCTTGATTCACATGTTGTTTGCACACCATGATCATGAAAATACACCTCTTGTCATTTCAATGAAGGTGTAAACGTATCTTCATTGTTTACACCTTCTTCATTCATGTAAAAGTTATTTAAATGACCCGCCTTGAACCGCAACTAAGCAAGAACGGCCAAATGTCTTACCAGGGTATGGATTCCATGTAGAAGGATGCTGAACATCCAAGAATAATGTACGCTCATCAGGAGTCAGCCAAGGACCAGTTAATTCGGAGCCTTGTGGACCTGATGCAAATTGGAAAGGTTCGCCGTAATCTTTTCCATCAGTAGGAACCATGAATACACCACAGTTTTTATAGGCTGCGTACACATTTTCTTCAGTAGCACCGAAGTCCTCCACTGCCCACAAATTCCCTTTGCTGTCAAAATGAAGGTTATCCGGGCAAGTAATGCCGCTTTGCTGACCGCCGGAAATAAATACTTCAAACGTAAACTTGTCACTGCCATGGTCACCGTCAGCAGGCACAAAACGATAAATTTGCCCGTGGAAATTTCCGTGATTCGAGTTATTAGTTAGTGCTAAAAATACACTTCCATCAAGCGGATGAATTTCTACGTCTTCTGGGCGATCTAACTTTGTAGCTCCTACAGCAGCGGCTGCTTCACGGGTATACGTTAATATATCTGCTTGCCCGGCAAAAAACTTTTTCCCGTCTTTTTCATAGTTTTGCAGTTTTGTATTTGTTTCATAGTCCAGCGCAACCCATTTTTGATTTTTCAGATCTGCTGCATACAAAGTACCTTCTTCTAAAATATCAAAGTTTGCTTGACGGTTATTAGGGTTGAACTTCTTTTTGCTGACAAATTTATAGAAGCATTCACCTCGGGAATCGTCTCCCATGTAAACGACAACTCTTCCGTCTTTAGTTTGTCCCATTGCGGCATTTTCGTGGGCAAAACGCCCAAGGGCAGTATGCTTGCGAACCGCCGCCTTAGGATTAAAAGGATCCACTTCCATTACCCAGCCATAATGTTCATCAGTAAAGTTTGGCCAGCCATAATCATCGCCATATTCGGTATTTTCTTCACATGAAAGAACGGTATTCCAAAGTGTGCGTCCGCCGCTGCAATTTCCCAGTGAACCTTCGACTGTTTTTGCTCCCTTTACAGCCGAGCTTCCAGCTGCTGGGCCAGTTAATTGGATAGAGGTTGTCCCGTCCACACGGCGATTGTATTGATCATCCTTAATTAGTACCCATTTACCGTTTTCCTTTTTCACATGGATAACTGAACCGCCAACGGCTTCTTTTTGCATTTTCAAAAACGCAGGATATTGAGCAAGATTTTCTTTCTTATATGTATCTGGATTAATTCCTAATATATTCATATAGTTTTCTGGTTCAGGAAACTCATGGTTTAACCAGATTAAGCCTTCCTCAGAGTTCGTTCCGCCTTTTAAAGCATCGATTGGAAAATAAACGGTAAGGTCTGCGGCATCCCCAAATTTTTCCCCTTTTGAATTAATTTCCTCGCCGTAGGAAGCAATAATATTATAGTGATATCCATTTGGCAGCACGACATCATTTTCCCATGTACGGTCTATCTCTTTAAATGGAACTGTTAAGGGCTTGCCTTTTCCATCTGGCTGCCCATCCATTAAATGATTTGCTGTAGTTGCATTTGCTTCAGGTACCATAACACCAACACCTGTTGATGCTGCTACTACAGCCGCTGTTCCACTTCCCATGTAAGTTAAAAACTTGCGACGATCCATCATTATCCGCTCCTTTTTAAAAAAGTAACTATAATTTGATTACACCTAAATTATGCATGCAGACTGTTAAGCAGGTGTGAAAGAACCCTATGTTTTTTGTAAATTAAGAATAATAGGTAAATATACTCAAATTATGGTTACAAATGAAGTTTTTCCTCAGATTTCATCATGAAATGGGGTTAAAAGTCGAAACTTGCAGGAAAAAAGTCGCGAAAGTTTGTTTTCTTTTCATAGCAATTGTAAAAATGTCCGTAATAATGTTTACAATAAATTGAATATTTACTTACAAAAAATAAGAAAAAACCACCCACAAACGTTTATTTAAAAACGTTCATGAGTGGTTACCTATTTTATGGAGTGCTAAGAACTCTCTTCCGCTCTTTGCTTCCCACTTTTATTAAACTAACACCTAACAATCCTATAAATGAAAACAGGGCTGGGATGATAAATCCGAAATGATATCCGGCATTGACCGAATGTGGAAATAGATCGAGTACATTCCCGAAAACAATCGGTAATAAAACAGCACTTATAAAACCGCCCATATTGGCAAATCCAGTGACAACCCCCACCTCTTGGGCAGAGAAGGATTCACGAACCACTGTGAAAGTTAATGCACTGGCTCCATTCCCAAAGCCAATGAGTACAAGCAGACCTACGACCATCATAAATGGGGGATTCTCACCAGATAAAAATAATCCAAACCAGCTTAAAAACGTAATAAGGTGAACAATACTATAGATTTTCTTAATGGAATGCAGTTCATTTGTCAGGCGGCTAATAAAAATACCGCCGATCATCGCCCCAATAAGGCCATACATCATAACCTGGCTGGCCCCCGAACGCGACAAATCAAATACTTGGATTCCGTATGGAACGCCCCAAGAACCAATGAACCCAACATAAGTCCCCACTAATCCAAAATGACAAAGAAAGGTTGCCCAGGCTTGCCGGGCAGATATCACTCGGCTTAGAGTAGTCCATACCTTTTCCCTTTGACGGGTTTGATTTTTCTTTGGCTTAAGGCCCTCATTAAATATTTGTTTTGGTTTTCTAATTAAAACAATATATAACAATATGGACGACATGATTAAAATAATACCGATAATAGAAAAAGGCTGCCGCCAGCCTGCAGATGATATCCATATGGAAAAAGGCACCGTAGCTGTTAAGGAGCCGAAGCTGGCAACTAATGAAACGCCGCCCATCAATTTGACAAATTCACTTGCCTTAAACCACTGATTTAATATTAAAACCAAATTAATAAAAATCATCGAGTCCCCTATCCCAGCAGCAAAGCGGGAAAGGATCAAAACATGCTCGCTAGGAGAAAAACTAAAGACCAGACATCCAAGTCCAGTCAGAATTGTACCGATCATAAGAAATCGATTCGGCCCATATCGATCAGATAATAAACCCACTGGAATTTGAAAACCGGCATAGGCAAAAAACTGAACACTGCTCATAAGGCCTATGGTCGCGGCAGATACATGAAAATCGCTCATTAATTGATCCGTAATGATCCCTGGAGCTGTTCTTTGGCTGATGATGATATAGTAAGCCAATAAGACAGTGGCAAACACTATCCATCTGTAGCCACTTTCCTTTTTATTCATCTTGCTGTCATCTTCTCCCTCTTAATCTCTTATTTCAAATGAAATAATAATTTTAGTATTGGGCAAATACTCGAAAATAATGTATTTTCCTTCGTGCTTCCGTTTAATTTTAGTCGAATAATAATCTTCTCCGCCGATTCTTATTTTATTCTCAGGATCTTTACCGCCATCTACTACATATTCGATAAAATTTTCCTCTAATTTATAAGTCCCTTTGATTACATGTGGGAAATCTTTAATATATGGAACACTCTCGAAACCTAGAAAAACCGCTGCTAGTGCAAATGCCAGTACTGCGCCCGTAAACTTTGCGGCCGCCTTCATGTCTTCAAAAGACAAGCTTTTTTTGCCCTTCTCAATCGTTTTCTTCTTCTTCCTCTCTTGGATACTTTCAACTATTAGATATATAATGATCCATGGAATCACAATAATAGCCAAAAGGACGACTGAAATACAAAAAATGAGCATGAACCAATAAGAACCCATGGATTCACCCGCCTTCAATCATACTATGATAGAATAAAAAACGCCTTTAGTCCATTATTAGATTTTAGCTAAAAATGGGCTAAAGGCGTTTTCGATGCTTATTTACTTTTTAAATAATTTATTTAGCGTTCTCATCGGGCTGATGAATGCCAAAGATATTTCCTTCTGTATCGATATAATACCCCTGCCACGCCATGCCAGGCAGCGCATGCTTAGCCATTGCAACTTTACCGCCATTGTTTAGAATTTTTGCTTCAGCAGCATCGTAATCTTCCACACCCATTGTACAAGCATAGCCGTTCATCGCTTGGCCAGGTTCTGGGGCAGGACCTTGACGCTGCATCAATGCGCCATTAATTCCAAGTTCATCATCATTACCCGTCACTGCACCAAAGTAAGGCATACCCGCATAATCACTCCAATCTTGGAAGGTCCAGCCTAATACCTCACCATAAAACGTTTTAGCCCGCTCCATATCATCCACATGAATTTCAAAATGAATTAATCTTCCCATCATAACCTCCAAATTTTAGACCTTTAAAATAACCCAACTATGTAAATTTCTATATGCGAGTTCAAATTCCTTTAACCATTATCGTAATTAAAGCTGAAATTTATTCAATCAAAAAGAATACAAATTCTCGTTCCTTTGCCTAACTCTGTCTCCACATGTATTTTCCCGCCATGAGCTTCGACGATCTGCTTGGCAATTGCAAGCCCCAGGCCGCTGCCTTTATGGGCTTCCCCTGTATTCGTCCCGCGATAATAGCGAATAAATAAGTTTTCTAATTCTTCCTGTGCTATTCCTGCACCATGGTCCTCAATTAAAATTTGGATTTGTCCATCTGCCTTTTTTATGAGAACTTGGATTGGAGTATCAGGAGGATTATGAACGATTGCGTTATACAGCAAATTCATCATAGCTCTTTGCATCAAGATTTTATCGCACTTAAATGGGTAGTTTTCTATTTCGGTCAAAAAGTCAATGTTGGTTTCCTCATATAAAGGATGATTTAAAATCTGAATAACCGACTCCCTAATCACTTCAATCAAATTTTCCTCTTGCTTCTTAAGGGGGAAGGATGGATTCTTTAATTTATAAGTCAGGTTTAAGTCGTTAATCAGACGTTCAATATAATCCGATTTATCTAAAATAATTTCAGCGTATCTTTTTCTTTCAGAGTCGTCCAAATCGTATTCTTCAATTAACTCTGTATACCCCCGGATGGAAGCAAGCGGCGTTTTAATATCATGGCTAATATTTGTGACCCACTCTTCCCTTGTCTTTTCTATTTTATTTCTTTCTATTTCATTTGACTTAAGAGCAGCAGACAATTCATTTAAATGCTGAAAAACCGTTTTGTATATTCCCTTTGGTTTGTATTCACCATTGAAATGACCTTTAGCTAAACTTTGGATCCCTTCAATGATTTTTACAATTGGCTTAGCCAGCTGATTGCTGAAGAAATAGCCAAACATCAGAGCAATCCCTAAAATAACAGTCACCACTATGGCAACAACTAAAATAACATCCCGTATAAGTGTTTCCGATCGGTAATAAATAGTAGCCTTTCCTATGACCTTTTCCGGAAAACCCATGATATAGCTTAAGTCGCGATTCTCCCTTTCTAGCTTTCCTACAAAAATAGTGGATTTTTCTAATGCACCTGTAAACTTATGATAATGAATTAAATCCGCAGCCGTATAATGTACAGGAGCATTTTTCGGTTTATACCGGCTATAGATTTCTGTGCCATTTTCATCTAAGATCTGGATCCAAACATCGCTTTCTTTTAGCTCTGTCAAATTTTGATCCGGTATAATAATCTGTCCATTTTCCATTTGAATATTTTTTTCAAAATCTAATGTATAATAGCTTGGATTTTGATAGGGCAAGAATTGATCTTGATTTCTAAAATTTGTATAGAATAGTAAAACATTAATCGTTAGAAAGGCAAAAAAGGATAGTAACAATGTAAAAACCATGAATGCCAGAAATTGGGCGGTGATTTTCCATTTCATGATTGATTCCCTCTAGTTTGCAGTTTATACCCTAACCCTTTAACCGTTTTAATCCACTTTGGATGACTTGGGTTATCTTCAACTTTCTCCCGAAGCTTGCGGATATGGACCATGATGGTATTGTCAAACCCAATATAGTCCTCCCCCCAAACTGCTTGGCAAATTTTACTTTTGCTAAAAATTTGGTTAGGATGCTTGGCAAATAACAGAAGTAATTGAAGTTCCTTTGCTGTGAGTGAGATAGATTCCTTGCCTTTTCTAACTTCGCCTGTTTTCGGAAAAATTGAAACATCTCCAAACGAAAATTGTTCATGATCATCCATTCTTTGTGAAGCATATTCATTTCTACGCAGCTGCGCTTTAATTCGAAATAAGACCTCTTTTGTACTAAATGGCTTTGTGACATAATCATCGCCGCCAATTCCCAAGCCAAGAAGTTTATCAACCTCATCCGATTTTGCTGATAGAAAAATAATTGGGGCATATGTTAGGTTTCGCATTCTTTGACAGACCTCATAGCCTTCCATATCCGGAAGCATAATATCGAGAACGATCACATCCGGGTTATTTTTTTGACAAAGTTCAATGCCAGCTTGGCCTGTTACTGCCTTGTCAATCAGCTCAAAACCATCTTTTCTCAGTACGGTTTCTAGTAAATTTAATATATCAGCCTCATCATCTATCAATAAAATTCTCTTGTCCGCAAGTCCCGTAAATGACATGATTTTCGAACCCTTTCCTTACAGCCTATATGGCTATAGTACATCTTTTGTGTGAAAACGCAAAAGACCGATAGAAACTCCCATTATAAAAATGACTAAGGATATAATCATCATGATTATATTCATGCTGCCCATATCAAACACATCATTCATCGACGAAACAATCGGATAATCCCATGGGTAAAAAATCCAGTATTTCTCTGAATTGGCGACAAGCATGGATGGGAAAGCCAGGCCCGCACCGATAAGAACGGGAACAGCAAAATGGCTAAACCGGTAACAGAAGTAAAAAATCACGCCCACTATAGGCAAAGCTGATATAAACAAAATACCAAACCGCTTTGCCATCCATAAAAATGGAATGGATTCAAGGCCAAGTGAAAAAGCTGCCACAACCATGCCTAAAAAAAGCAGAATCAAACTATAGAGGATGATCCCCATTCCAACCGATAATTTGGTTAGATAAACATGTCTTCTTCTAACCGGCATTGCCAGTAATTGTTTCCAGCTGTTGGTACTATGCTCCATTCTCGCCATCATCACAAGGACAATGGTACAAATGAGCGGCAGAACTAGCCAGCTATATACCGCCATACTGCCTTGATATAGAAATCCACGAAAGATTTCCTCCTCATTTTCTGATAAGCCCATTTTCGCAAAATCCCATCCCTGATAAAGAGCTAACAGCGTTAGAATCGTTGTTGTCAGCAGGATTCTTGAGCGTTTTAACTTATATATTTCAGCGTGTATCAATGGTTTCATTTGCCTGACCTCCTTACAAGACATCTTTTCGTTTAAATTGCCACATTCCAGCAATGATAGAAACAAGCAAAAGAATTACGCTGCTTGTTAATAACTCTTTAAACTCCTGATTCACAAGTCCATCCACCATAAAGACAAAGGCATACGGAAAAAATTTAGCACCCTCGGGAAATTGAAATATCACAATCGAAGAAAGAATAACACCAGCAAACCCAATGACAATCGGGATAATCATATTTTTAAAGAAAGAGCTAAACCAATTGTGGATAGCAGCAATGGCTAGAACCATCAGGAGTTGTTTTCCTGCGTATGTGAGATAACTGCTCCATTCAACCGTTTCGGGAAAGTCCATCACATAGCCAACGAGAACAAGCCCCAGCATATTTAATAGAATTAAAATGGCACTTAACAATAGCCCTGTAAGGAACTTTGATACATACACCCCTTCATGACGGACAGGCAGGCTCAGCATTTGTTTCCAGTTATTTTGACTATCCTCCACTTGATAAAGTAAGGCAAAAATAATCCCGATAAACATCGGCAGAAACATCCCCCACCCCAGTACACGATGATTCTCTAATAAAAGCAGATCCCACGAACTGTATCCTGGTCTTGTTGTTTTTAACAAGTAATCATAACGGATGCTAAAATCCAAAAACATCGCAAGCGTAGTTCCTGCCGGAATAACAAGTAAAAATAACCAGACCCAGCCTTTTTTCTGCTTGAAGAATTCCAGCCGAATCAATGTGACGAGCTTCATGCAATCTCCTCCTTGCCGGTAATCTCCAAGAAGATTTCCTCTAAGGAATGCTCTTTCATCATCATTTGGTGCACATCATAGCCATTCATGATTAACTCACGATTGATCTTTGCCGGTCCAAGGCTTGGGTCCAGATAAATAAATCGCCTATCGTTAGTAAAAGGAATGCCTATTTCCGTAAAATATGATTCAACCTCATTTTTAGGCTCAGCCTCTAATTGAATTTGCGCCTTCTGTTTTTTCCTTAAATCATCCATCGTCCCTTGAAATAGCAGCTTTCCACGACTAATAATCCCAACATGGGTAGCCATTAACTCCATTTCACTTAAAATATGACTCGAAATTAATACAGTGATGCCGAATTCTTTTGGCAGTCTTTTAATTAGCTCACGAATTTCGATAATGCCTGAAGGATCGAGGCCATTCGTTGGCTCATCAAGGATAAGCAGTTCAGGCTTGCCGAGCAAGGCCTGTGCGATTCCAAGCCGCTGCTTCATGCCAAGTGAAAACTTTTTCACCACTTTATTTTTAACATCTGTCAACTTTACAATCTCTAATACCCTTATAATTTCACTTTTGTCTGCACCAAGGATTCTTCTAGTAATCTCCAAATTTTCAAAGGCCGTTAGATGTCCATAATAGGATGGTGATTCTACCATGGAGCCTACTCGTCTTAAAATATCCAGACGGTCTTTTTTGATTGATTGGCCAAACACCCTCACTTCCCCTTTCGTTTCCCTAATCAGACCGAGAAGCATGCGAATGGTTGTCGATTTTCCTGCTCCATTAGGGCCAAGAAATCCATATATGCCCCCTTTCGGTACTTGTAAGTTCACCTGATTTACAGCCAAAAACTTACCAAACTTTTTCGTTAGATTTGTTGTTTCAATAATGTATGTCATCAATTTTTCCTCCAATATAATATTTCGTTACAGTCATTCTAACCACCGTACCTTAAAGCTCCATTGTCTTAACCTTAAATCAACCTTAAAAATAAAAAGCCCACAAACATTGATTTCATCAACATTGTGAGCTTTTATGTAAAATGATGAAGCCGAAAATAACGCATTAACATCCTAAGCTAGCTTTCGGATTACTTCTTTGAGCATTTTTTTAAATACTCCAGTAGGTAATCGTATCAAGAACCCCTAAAATTATCATGGCAATCCCAGCTGCCTTTTGAATGGCCGCACCAGTTTCCGGCCTTTCTTTTTAATTAATGATCCCCCTAAATCCAAATACCAGATTAAGAATATCGCAATGATCAATGGCAAAGATGTGCCAATGGCGAAAAAGACAGGGAGAACAGCCCCGTAGCTGACAGCTGCGGCCATTGGCATGAGAGTAATAAAAAATAACGTAAACATGGTTGGACAAAATCCAAGCGTAAAGCTTACCCCCATTAAAAATGCACCTAAGCTCCCCTTTGCTTGGAATTTCTCCAAGGCGCTTCCTAAGGAAATGGTTTTATATACTTTAATGATGCCTAACATGAACAGCCCGATGACAATAAACATGGGGCCGACAATTCTCCTTACCCATGGAAAGTATGTAATTAATGATGTTCTTACCTCACTGCCAACAATCCAAACTAAAAGACCCAGCCCAGAAAAAACGGCGATCTTTCCTAATGTAAAAAATAAGACGTTCTTCCAGGCAACCTTTTGCTGAACAGATTGATTGCCATAAACCGTAATAGCTCCTAAATTTCCTGTGAACTGACACGGTGCAACAGCACCAACAATGCCTAATACAAAAGCAGATAAAATCGGGATTCCTTTCGTACTAATTCCGATATTGATCAAAGGCTGAGAAAATAAATTGCTTATTTGGCTAAAGAATTCATACATACCTTCTTCCCCTTCTAACGAGAATAAATGTAATTTCATTATAAGATATAAATATCAAGAATTTGTGCAATAAAAATACCTCTAGGATAAACTAGAGGCATTAATTGTGATAACACTTTATTTAGTTCATGATGCTAATACCATTAGGCGTTTTACCAACCTGAATCGTTTCGATGACTTTATTCTGCTCTGCATCAATCACACTGACTGTATGGTCGAACATATTTGTTACATAAATACGCTTATTATCTGGGCTTGTGACTACTCCATGAGACCCTTTTCCTGTTTCAATTGTTGCTGTTGCCTTTTTAGAATGTATATCAACAACTGTCACTGTATTGGATGGATTCTCTTCTGTACCCTGATTTGCTGCATAGGCAAATTGATCATTACCGTCTAGATAGACTTGTGCTGGTCCAATTCCAACAGGAACCATATCAACTTTTTCAGTTTCAAGGTCAATAACGGCTAAAGCATTTTCAGAATTAAGGGTTGCAATAAGTGTTTTCCCATCAGAGGATATCGCTGTTGTGACCGGGGCCTTGCCAACCTTTATTTTCTTATCCTCTTTCATTGTCTTAAGACTAACAACACTTACAGTATCTTCACCCATATTAGCAATATAGGCCGTTGAACTGTCAGATGAGATCCTAAAGCCATGCGGACCTTTTCCTGTCCCTATTGTTGCTGTCACTTCGAAGCTTGCTATATCAATCACAGACACGGTATTGTCCTCATTATTTGTAACAAGGACATACTTTCCGTCATCTGTAAATACGATGTGAGCCGGATGGTTTCCAACCTCAACTGTTTTTAAAACTTCATTGGTTGCTGTATCCAGAAACAATGCTGTACCCGGCATGTCCATATCCATGGCATCTCCATGGCCGTGATCCATTTTCGGAACAATCGTGGCTGCAAGCATTGTTCCATCTGGTGAAACCTGTACATTATGGGCAGTACCTTCAACCTTAATAGTGGAATCTACTTGATTTGTATTTGCATCTATTTTTGTTATGCTGCCGCCTTCATCGGCTGTAAAATAATAGGCAGCCATTTCTTTTTCCGTATTCTGTTCCTTATCAGGAGCTGAATCAGATGTTGGGTTCCGTGATTCAGTCGGTTCATCTGATTTTCCCTCCTGGCTGGCATCACTGCATCCTGTCAAAATCAGTCCCACGATCAGCAGAACTGTAAATAAACTTGCTTTTACTTTATTCATAATGAAGGTTACCTCCTCGAATTTGAATGACAAAATTAGTTTAATGATGCATGATCAAGGATCATGTGATTAACTTCACTTTAGAAAATAAAGCAAACGAATTTTTTACAATTCCTTGAAAATCCATAAAATCTGCAAAGTTATCAAATAAAATGAGTCTTTTACTTAACTCAATCCCATGGAACCAAACTAAATGTTATAATCTGCAAAGTTTCTTCAAACTTTTATTGTAAGGTAAGGATGAGAAAATTTATTGCACTGGCAAAAGGTGATCGAATGAACAAACTTTCTATAAAAATCGGGATTTTATTTTTCATCATTATTTTTGGCCTGGAAACCTTTATGTTTTTCTTTTTACATACTGCCATTGTTGACTCAAGGGTTGAAGAAGAGCTTTCGGCCTTGCAGGCAAGAGGAAATTCCCACAGAGATATCCTAGAGAAACGTTTTAGCTCTGATACTATCTCCCATGTCACCTTGATGGAATCGGAAGCCAACACGGATGTTGTGATTACAGATCATTCGGGAAAGGTTCTTGACTCCTCAGATCAAATTCGCAATCTGGACAAATACGTGATGGCAATCCGTTCTTCTATCCCAAGAAGTGGGCGTGTTGTGGAGGCTCATTGGAAGAAGGAGCCGCTGATCGCCACTGTAAGCCCCATCGAACAAAATGGAGGAATCCTAGGCTATGTCTTTATGTTTCAAGATACTAAATCTGTTCATGCGTTAATCAATCGTCTGAATGAACATTTTTTATTGGCTGCATTCATTTCCGTTAGTCTGACTGTTATTATTATTTTCTTTTTATCAAAGGCTTTAACAAAGCCCCTGATTAAGATGAAGGATGCTACTTCACAAATCAGCAAAGGAAACTTTGAAGTTACTTTGGCAAAGGGAGGAAATGATGAGTTAGGCGATTTATCTAAATCCATTCAATTACTTGCAAACGATTTAAAGTATTTAAAGAAAGAGAGAAATGAATTCTTGGCAAGCATTTCCCATGAACTGCGTACACCGCTAACCTATATAAAGGGATATGCTGATATTGTCCTTAAACGAAACCTGCCAAAAGAGGAGCAGCAAAAATATTTAAATATTATTCTTGAGGAAAGTAATCGGCTTTCATTACTTATTAAGGATTTATTTGATTTAGCGAAGATTGATAAAAACACCTTTGCTATTGAAAAGGAACAGATTCATTTGCATGAATTTCTCATAGCCATAGAGAGAAAATTATCACCGGCTTTTATTGAAAGGGGTATGAGTTTAAGCATCAGCTGTCCTTCAAATATTTATATCTTGGCGGACCCCTCCAGATTGGAACAAATCATCCTAAATCTTTTGGATAATGCCATGAAGTATTCCACACAAGGTACCAAAACAGCCATCTATGCTGCAAAGGATAAACATTCTGTGCAAATTGCTGTTAAGGATGAAGGAAAAGGAATCCCGGCTGAAGATCTTCCATATATATTTAACCGTTTTTATCGTGTAGATAAGGCACGAACCAGATCATTAGGAGGTACTGGACTTGGCCTAGCCATTGTGAAGGAACTTGTAGATATGCATGGCGGAGAAATTGCTGTTAAAAGTGAAATCGGAAAAGGCACAGTGTTTTTATTATCTTTTAAGGGGCAGTAAACGATGAAAACCATTTTATTAGTAGATGACGAACCACTTATGCTGGATTTGCTAGCTCTTTACTTATCTCCAGCAGGCTATGATTGTTTAAAAATAACATCAGCCATTGGGGCAATAGACTACTTAGAATCCCATCACGCTGACCTCATTTTGCTTGATGTAATGATGCCTGACATGAATGGCTGGGAAGCATGCAGAAAGATAAGAGATCATTGGGACATTCCGATCATTATGCTTACCGCATTAGGCGAAAAACCTGATATTGTCAAAGGATTAAAAATCGGAGCGGATGACTATATCTCCAAACCCTTTGATGAGGAAGAATTGCTGGCAAGAATTGAAGCAGTTTTAAGGAGAAATCAAAGTGATCATGACAAGTTTACATTCTTAGGGCTAGAGCTGGATTTAAATTCCTTTGTCCTTCAGTATAGCGGAAAGCTGATCCCATTAACTCCGAAGGAATTTGCCATGATGGAGATGTTCTTAAAAAATAGGAACAAAGTATTCTCCCGCGAACATTTAATTACCTCCATCTGGGGGTATGGGGTTTCGACTGAAGACCGGACCATTGATTCCCATGTCCGTAATTTACGGGATAAGCTTCGAAAGGCAGGTTTTCCTGCAGACGAACACCTGGTGACTGTTTGGGGTGTTGGATATAAATGGGTTGATAAAAATTAGGAGTAATCCGCCTTTCGCTTAAGTGCCGATAAACATTCACACGTTTCTCAAAGATTCTTCATAAATTCTGCATAGATTTTTTGTAATCTTAAAGCAAGAAAGGGGATGTTATAAATGAAAAAATTTATGATTGGGATATTAAGCGCTGCATTTATTCTTGGAGCAGGATCCTATGCATTTGCCCAAGGAAATGAGGAAGGAATTTTAAACTTTGAACAAATGAAGCCGTTTATGGAAAAAATGCATCCTAATTTCTCTGAAAACGAGTTGAAAGATATGTACCAAGCATGCCATGGTGAAGGGGGCATAATGGAAAACACAAGCCCTCAAGACATGATGAATAACTTTTAACCAGGAGTGATCTGCCATGATGGGAGCACATGGATTTGGGATGATGGGTTTTGGACTGATTGGGTGGCTATTAAATCTCGCCGTTACAGGATTTGTTGTGTACTTTGCCGTCAGGCTTGCGTTAAAGACAAAATAGAAAAATTAAAAGATTAATAGATTGTACTGCAAAAACAAGAAAAAACACGACTTCTGCCGTGTTTTTTTCTTATTCTATTCCGAAGCTTGCAGGTAAAAACAATTCTACCTCCGTTCCATCCTCCTCTTTACTTCTAATTTTTATTTCCCCTTTGTGTAATTTTATAATCTTTTTAGCGATATGAAGGCCTAAACCAGAACCTCCAGTTTCCCGGCTTCTTGCTTTATCCACACGGTAAAATCGTTCAAAAATATTCTCAATCTCTTCCTCTGGAATCCCAATACCGTAATCTTTCACCCGAATGATGGCATTTACATCATTTTTCTCTAAAAAAATATCAATTCTGCCACTGCTATATTTAATAGCATTATCGAGCAAAATTATGATTACCTGCTTTATTTTTAATTCATCTGCCACAATAAGGACAGGCGACTGCTCAAAATGCAGGGTGATTTCTCTTTTATAAACCTCTTTCATTTGCTTTAAAATATCTTGACATAATAATACAAGATTGATTACCTCTAGATCCAACTCAACTTCTTTTTCTAATGAAGCCACATCCAAAAAGGTTTCTGTCATTTTTTGAATTCTTGTTGCTTCAGAGTGAATAGCCTGGATCGCTTCATCAGCCAATTCTTTATCTTCTAGCCCATGTCGTCTTAACAAATTCGCATAGCTTTTTATAACTGTTAATGGCGTCTTCAATTCGTGGGAGGCATCAGAGACAAACTGAGACTGCTTTGCAAAATTATCCTCTAACCTGTCAATCATCCGGTTAAACGTATTGGCTAATGTTTGAAGCTCATCCTTCGTATCATTCAAAATGATGATTTTCTTTGGTACACCGCTTCTCTCAATATCCTCCATGGTATTGATCATATTTGAAATTGGCCGCATAATTATATTCGATATCCATTTTCCGCTAAGCAATGATAAAATAACAGCTAAAATCGTGCTAACACCAAGAATCCACAAAAGAATATCTTTCCTTGTTTCCAACCCTTCCAGTTCTTCTCCAATCTCGATACTTCCCTTAAGGTGGGGTGTGTTTTCTATTGGAACACGTACAATTAACACTTGCTTTTCCTTCTGATCTATCACAATGGCACGTCTTGTAGCTTCCTTAGTATGTACATACTTTCCTTTCACTTTTTTAGCAAGTTCTTTATCATTGGTTATTTCATAAAGAATGCGCCCATCGGGCTGCACAATTCGAATATAGGATTTCTCTGTTAAATGATTCTTCAAATCACTTTTAATTTGATCGGCCCGGTCATTGTTGCGGATGTTTTTCTCAATATCCACTGCTTTTTGAAACACCCTATCCTCTTCCATATTAACGGTCGTTGTCATAAAAAGTATAAATACTACAAAATTGATCAAAATTAAGATGAACAGCATCCAGGCAGTTGTTAATAGATTAATTTTTAAGGTAATCCTCATCTGCGTTCTCCTTTATGGTGTAGCCGATACCCCTAACAGTAGTAATTAATGGGGCAGAAAAGTCTTCTTCTACTTTTTTCCGCAAATGCCGGATAAACACATCTATCACATTGGTTTCTCCCTCGTAGTCATAGCCCCAAACATTTAAAATGATATTTTCTCTAGTTACCACTTTATTTTTATTTAAAAGTAAATACACCAATAAGTCGTATTCCTTTGGAGTTAAGTTAATCGTCGTACCAGCCCTTACAATTTCCCGTGTATCAGTGTTGATTACGAGATCCTGTATAGAAAGAATAGAATCCTCCTCAAGGTGCTCATTTTTAGAAGAATGGCGGAGACAGGAACGAATTCTTGCTAATAACTCTTCAATTTCAAATGGTTTTGTTACATAATCATTCGCACCTTGGTCTAGTCCAGCAACCTTATCAAAGGTTGAATTTCTTGCAGTCAGAAGAATTACTGGCAGGTTTTTCTTTTCCTTTCTTAATCTTCTTAACACATCCATCCCGCTTAATTTTGGCAGCATCACATCTAATAAAATTAAGTCTATTTCCGTATGTAAAGCCACTTCAAGACCATCCTTACCATTATGTTCCACTGTCACGCTGTATCCTTCATATTCCAGCTCCATCTTTAGAACACGGGCTATTTGAATTTCATCTTCTACCACTAAAATATGGGTCTTCACCCTGCACTGCCCCCTTTTACATTCCAACGTTTAAGAGGTATATTGAAGCCTCCGAAATTACTTCCAGGCTGTTGCCCCGACTTATTATCTAAATATCTTTTAACTTCATCAATTTAGCACAACATAGCAATAATTTCTCATTTTTAATGGTTTATTAATGTTTTTTTCATCACCTGTTTAGATTCATTTTTTATAGTTAAGGTACCCATTTGGGATTAAAAGTACTTGTATACTGACAAAGCATGAGGAGATCAATATGAATGACAATCTTTTTAAAGCAATAAATCACTTAGCAGGTCATCACCCGATTTTAGATGGATTAATGGCTGGTGTGACGAACTACGCATTATACATCTATGCCATAGTTTTGCTTCTCATTTGGTTACTTGGAAAAGAACAGTATAAGAAGACGGTCATTTACGCTGCGATTACTGGCATCCTGGGACTATTCATCAACTTCATCATCGGACATATATATTTTGAACCTCGGCCGTTTGTTTCCCACTCGGTCAACTTATTAGTTGAACATGCAGCGGATGCTTCGTTTCCAAGTGACCATACAACTGGAGCCTTCGCCCTTGCACTAGCTGTTATATTCGTTCATCGAAAAATTGGAATTGGGATGTTCCTGTTTGCCCTCTTAACAGGTCTTTCCCGAGTTTATGTTGGGCATCATTACCCGTTAGATATCTTAGGAAGCTTCATTGTTTCAATAGTCATTAGTTATATTGTTTTTAAGCTTCGTCCCTTTCTTGAACCAATCGCAAACAGGATCATCCATATTTATAATCTGATTCCGATAGTTCCGAAAACAACAGAAAATAAAGACATGAAAACATTGAACAAATAACAAAAACACCGGATCAAACCGGTGTTTTTGTTTATCTCTTTTATCATTATTTTTAAAAGGATTGCGAGTTTCAGATCAATTGCCAGCGGGCTTGCTCCTTTTCTTCCAGAAATAATAAAAGAAAATGAACAGGATTAAAAAGAACAAAATGAAATAAAGACTATATTTTGATACATATGTTTCAACTTGTTTCCAATCCTGCCCTAGCTTCTTGCCTACAGTGATAAAAGTAAAAGTCCATATAAATGCTCCAGTATAAGCAAAAACAATGAACTTTCTAAAAGGATATTTATTTATTGCCGCTATATAGGCAGCGAGATGACGAACTCCAGGAATGAAATAGCCAATAATTAAAACTGTAGGTCCGATTTTTTGAAACAGATTCTTTGTCAAACCTATTTTCTGCTCAGTGATATGAAATTTGGGGCCAAATTTTTTCAACAAAGGTAAGCCGAACCTATAGCCAATAAAATAGCTAAGGGAAATTCCTCCTATGGCACCTGTAAATGCACTTAATAATGACATTATGTATGTTAATTTACCTTGGGAAACATTGTAGCCAACATATGTTAAAAGAACCTCATCAGGTATCGGAAGACCAACAATACCCCCAATTAACACCACAATAATTCCCAAATATCCAAAATGCTCAATCAGGTAATCTATATGCTGCATAGTTAATTCCCGCCTAAGAATTAAATAATTTCCTGCTTATATAGAGAGGGCTAAATCTTTGTCACAGTCCCCCTCTTTTCTTGTCTTTGCTTTATAGTGGAAATTTTTCTATTAAGAGTCTCAACATTTCAAACAACAAGAAGTTGAAAAATATCCATACACCGCCATATACATATCCACCAACAACATCACTAGGAAGCGTATTCGTCGATTCAATGTTTACTATAGCTAAACCAGCTAATATTATCAGTATCATTATGGAAGTATATATTGGCGTATAACTTTTTTTGGAATGGCGAACAAGTAAAAATAGGCATGTTCCGTAAATAATGACCATAATAAAGGAATTCATATCAGGAAAATTTGTTGAGTGGAATTTCCCAAAGAATCCAAATGATTGAAGATAAGAAAATGTCTTACTGATTAAACCATGAAAAGGTTTTGCTCCAGCTATTGAAACTCCAAGCAGAGTAAATTCAAGTAATCTGTTCCTTCCCTTCCTCCAAATACGGATCACTGTTATACCTAAAATACACCACAGTCCAAATAGGGATTGGAATACCAAAAACCCTTCCATCCAGTTTGTATTTACGACAGCTCCAACCATATATTCAACAATATCGTTGAACTGATTAAACTCATCATATAAATAGTCTTGAGCAAGCCCTAGCATCAGGCTAACCATTCCGATTAAAACTAATGTAAGGAAAATAAGAAATACTTCTGTTGCCCTATTTGTTTTTAATCGATTACTCAACCGTTTTATCAGGTGAATAAAATACGTCTTAATTTGAACTTTATAAAACCTGCAGGCAAAAAAAACGGCTAATAGTACACAGATGATAATAATAAAAATAACGAAATATTTACTTGCCGCTACATGGAAAACCTTCCATTCAGGTCCCAATACTTTCCCAAGTGTAATGAAACAAATTCCCCAGAGAAATGCACCTGTATAAGCAGGAATGATGAATTTTCGAAAAGGGATTCTAGATATTCCGGATATATAACCGGTAAAATGCCTAATCCCTGGAATAAAATAAGCAAAGATTAATAGCTTACTGCCTGACCGTTCAAACCAATCAGACACCTTCTTATATCTTTCAGGTCCGAGGTGGATATACTTCCCATAGTTTTCAATTAGCTTATATCCTCCTGCCTTTCCAATCCAATATGTTACAGTAATTCCGGTACCCGCTGACACAAAAACGGTTAGGAGTGCTAAAGTGTAATTCATTTTGCCCTGAAAGACAAAATAGCCCGCGTAACTCATCAGTAATTCTCCAGATATTGGAAGAGCCATAAGTTCAAGAAAGATACCTAAAAATAAGATCAGATAACTATGCTGTTCAAATAAACTTATTAAATATGACATATTAATGCCACCACACTTTTCCAATTTAGCTAAATAAGGCAGTGTAGACTGTCGTTAAAGATTCACCTATTTAATTATCATTAACTAAATCATCTACACGTACACAAGTAAAACCCCTTTTTTCCACTGTCTTTAATACATCCTTTAATGCATTAATGGTATTTCGTGGAGCTTCTATTTCCGCTCCTAGTGTATCTCCGCAGTCATGCAGCAGGATGACATCTCCGCCTTTAATGTTTGATAGACGATGCTTAATCTTGTCACTGCCCCCAGAGGTCCGCCAATCTTGTGCCATAATTGACCAAAGAATAATTTTATATTTACCTTTTTTTATAAAATCTAAAAGATTGAGCATACCCCATGGCGGACGATAAAAAATAGGCTTTTCACCAGTGAAATGTTCAATAACTTTTGCTGTATCCTCCAGCCCCTTGCGAACTTTCCAAGGAGACATAAGCCAGTTTGAACGGTGAATATAATTGTGAATCCCGATTAAATGGCCCTCTTGATGCATTCGCTTAATTAGCTCAGGGTGCTTTTCCGCTTTGTATCCTACTACAAAAAAGGTTGCTTTTACCTTATTTTTCTTCAACAAATCAAGAAGGATTGGGGTATAATTTGGGTCCGGTCCATCATCAAATGTGAAAGCAATCTTTTCCTGGTCACTCCCTCTCTTACATACTTTTAGCCCTAAACCACGTGAAAGAATATAGGGGATGACAGTGTATAATAAAATTAAAAAAACGATCACTAACAAAATAGCACCCATACTAATTTCTCCTCCCGTAATATCTAAGCTCTTGCAAAATGGTAAACTTTTAAATGTTCCATTTGGCCAGAAGGCTTGAGTTGCTTTTGGTCAAGAATCCCACCGAGGATTTCCGCCATTTCCAACGGGTCTTCCACCTTTATACCGTCTTGAAAAGATTGAATAGATTGTTCCCATTGACTCATTTGTTCATCATCCTTTAATATGCTTATTAATTCTTGTTCCAGCGATTCTTGCTGCTTAAGTTTAAAAACCAGACCCTTTTTTGTTAAATACCGCAAATTGACCTCTTCCTGTCCAGGAAGAGCGGATTGAACAAAAACAGGAAGCCTTTTTCGCAGAACCTCACTAATGGTGACCCCGCCTGGTTTTGTAACAATTGCATCCATTTCTTCGTATAAATGATTCATTTCTGCTCTAGATGAAATATAGGGCAGCGGTTTGATGTGATCCATTTTCCATGAAAGAATTTCGTTGTAAAGCTTTTCATTTTTCCCGCATAGCACATAGAAATCAGATTGGGAAGGTTCCTTAGATCTGCTTAATAGTTTCATAATCCCACCCAAACCGTTATTTCCACCAGAAATTAATATTTTAGGTCTATCTCCTCGTTTTTTTGCCTTTGTGTTTTTTGTAATTTCCTGATGTACTGGAATTCCGGTAACAACCATCCTTTTTTCGGACATTTGGTATCTTTTACTAAATTCATCTTTTGTATCTTTGCTAGGGAAGAAATGATAGTCAATTTCCTCTCGACCCCAAACATTATTAATAAAGAAGTCTGTGTAAACATTTATTACTGGAACCTCACATTTTCCCTTTCTTTTTAATTGGTTTAATAGATAGGATGGAAAACCATGGGTGCAAATAATTAAATCAGGCTTCTCTGCCAGGAGCAGCTGCTCCATTTTTTTTAAGAAAAAATAAGAGTACCATTTAAATGAATGATCATTATGTGATGCGGAGTAGAAAAACCTTTTGTAAGCAAAGTCATATGTTTCGGGTGCGTAACGAATCCATTTTAAATACCAGCTAGTAATCATTTTCTCAAGGGTTGGACTCGCGTAGCTTATAAGGTCAATTTTCTTCACTAAAATTCCTTTTGTTTGTTTTTTAACAATATCCATTAATGCCTCAGCCACTTGATGATGCCCTGACCGCATTTGCAAAAAAGGTAAGAATACAATCTTTTTCATATCTATTTCATCTCCTATTAAGAGGATTTGGGATAGTAAATCTACGCTCTAAATTTAACACCAATTTTTTAAAAGCTTCCCATTTTCATTGATTTTTAATGAAACGAAAAGGAAATTTTAAATAATCCCCAAAAGAAAAGGTGTCAGGTCCCTGTGAATTTTTCACATGGAACCTGACACCTGAAGTCAGCTTATTTATAGGTTATACATTTCTTTTTTTAAAGAAATTCACCAAGATAAAAAATAAGAAAATTAGTAAAAAGATCAGTCCTAAATATGGGACATACTCCGGGTTAATTTGTATGGAACTTGCAGTATAATATCCGGCTAAAATAAATGGACTTATCCATAAAACAGTTCCAATAAAGGATAGAAGTAGAAAATCCAAAAGAGGAATGTTGTTTATTCCAGCAAAATACGGGCTGATTTGCCGTATTCCTGGCATATAGAATCCGAATATAATCGTTTTACGCATATTTTTCATATACTTATTTTTCACCTTGGCCCAGCGCTCTTCCGTTATCCCCACGTATTTACCATATTTATGGATAAATGGACTTCCTATGTATTTTCCCATGACATAAGCAAAAAGCATGCCTGAAAAAGCTCCTAAAAGAGCCGTCGAACAAGCAGGTAAGAATTCTAGGCTGTGTTGGTCAATTAACACACCAATTAAAAAAAGCAATGACTCTTCTGGAGCTGGAATTCCAACAATACCTAAAAATAATAAAGCAAAAATAATCAGATAGCCATACATATTAAGATAATCTATAAGGGTTTCTATATTCATAATTTCCTCTATGGTAAAATTTGTATTATAGGGGTTCTTAGTTTTTCTATCAAAACACCCCACATAAAAACATTCTTCCCGTTATTTAACAAACTTAAAGAACTATTAGTTGATCTTTTGAAGTTTATCATAAAAGTTTATTCTAAAAAATAGATATTGATCCTTGACTGATCACATAAATCACTTTTATGAAGCTTACTGGAGAATGAAAACCTTTTAAACAGCCTATTGCTTGGCAGTCAATCAGAATAAGAATCTTCAAAAACAACAGTTTGGAAAGGATGTAAGACATGGAGTCATTTTTAATAGAGTGGTTTCCTTCTAACCTGATTTTGGCATTTTTAATTAGTATTTTTTTGAATATATTAGTTGCTATTTCTGGTGTTTTACCAAGTGCAGCCATTACTGCAGTAAACATCATTCTCTTTGGATTTGAAGCTGGACTGCTGGTCTCTATTACGGGTGAGGCAGCTGGAGCAATTATTAGTTTTATCTTATATAGAAAAGGCCTTAGTCGATTGTCATCAGGGAATTTTAACAAACAGGTTAAACTTTTAAATAAATTAAAAGACACCAAAGGCGCTGGAGCCGTGTTTCTTGTACTTATTCTCAGAGTATTGCCGTTTGTCCCCTCAGGTGCTGTTACCTTAGCTGCAGCATATAGTAAAATGGGGTTGCTCGCATTTAGTACTGCCAGTACATTAGGGAAGATCCCTTCTTTACTTATTGAAGCATACTCAGTTGACCAACTGCTATCACTTAGTCCAGAATGGCAGCTTTTATGCTTGCTTTTCCTTCTGTTGTTTGCAGTAATTTATTATTTTTTAAAAGGAAAAGGACATTCAAGCCAAAAATAAAAAGATGCCCGGTTTTGGGCACCTTAATGGAAATTTATGGGGCTGCTAATTCACTTTCCGTAACCCATTTATGATTCTTTACCTGCTCTCCTGTTGTTGAAGTATAATCAACCATGTAGACAGTTGTATGCTCAGCGGAGTCGATGGTGGCGGCTGCTCCTTTCATTCCTGGCATATGGTCTGCGTTAAGTGTTACCTTAGCACCTGGCTCCAAAGGTTCCTTGCCTACACCTTCCAATTCCTCATGAATAACCCATTTATGATTAGTAACTGGTTCCCCGCCTGTAGTAGGGGTATAGGTAACTGTATATACCGTTGTATCATAAGCTCCAACAATTGTAGCTTCCGCACCTTTCATACCTGGCATATGATCAGCTTGAATAATGGGATGACTTCCTACTGGGAATTTAGGGTTTTCTGCTTCTTTTAACCCTTCTGGAACCTCTCCAGAACTAGTGTGGTTCATTGCTGAATGGTCCATTCCCTCCATATTGCCTTCAGACTGATTATCTTCCTGCGTTGACTCATCTTGCGCTGGTTCACTTTGGGCTTGAGTTTCTTCATTTTCAGCATTGCCAGCATTATTAGTTCCACCACACGCTGCAAGAATCAAGAAAGTAAATAAAAGCAACATTACTAATATCAGTTTGTTTTTCATCCATGAACCTCCTATATTGCTTACTCTTCGTTTTTACTAATAGATTTCCCTATGTAATTTCTAATAAACATCTTATATAAAAAAGCTCACAAACATTGGTCTTATCAACATTTGTGAGCTTTTTATATGGATTTATGAAGCTAATAAATTAGGCATTAACATCATAGCCTTGTTCTTCAATTGCTTCCTTCATGGCAGCAACATTTACTTTTGCTTCATCAAAGGTAACATCTACTTTGCCAGCTTTTAAATCTACTTCAGCACCTGATACGCCATCTAATTCTTTCAATGCGCCTTCAACTGCTGCTTTGCAGTGGCCGCATGACATGCCTTGAACATCCAATGTTTTCTTTTCCATGACTTTTTCACCTCCTTAAAATGGGATGATTAGTTAGGCTGTTTAAATTTCCCCGTTGATTTCCGCTCCAGGCGTTTCGCTTTCCGGGGGGGCGTTTTGCGAGCCTCCTCGTCGCTTGCGCTCCTGCGGGGTCTCGCTTCAACGCCGATCCCCCAGGAGTCTTCACGCCTTCCACTACAATCAACTAAGTAGAGTTAATCAATATTAAAATTTAGCACAGGTGTTTATTAAAGCTTAACCCGCTTCAAGCGAAGAGAGTTTGTCACTACACTTACTGAACTCAACGCCATGGCTGCACCAGCTATCCATGGGGCTAACAGGCCGAGTGCGGCCACGGGGATTCCTGCTGTATTGTATCCGAATGCCCAGAAAAGGTTTTGCCGGATATTTTTAATGGTTGCATGGCTAATTTGAATTGCTTTTGGAATAAGCAGCAGTTCTCCGCCAAGAATCGTGACGTCGGCTGCTTCTATGGCCACTTCTGTACCTGTGCCAATGGCAATCCCAATATCTGCGGTAACAAGTGCAGGAGCATCATTTACCCCATCGCCAACCATGGCAACCTTTTTACCCTGTGATTGAATTTCTCTTACTTTATCGGCTTTTTCCTCAGGCAGCACTTGAGCAATCACCTGATCAATTCCTACTTGCTTCGCAATCGCCTGGGCCGTTCTTTCGTTATCGCCTGTCAGCATGATGACCTCAATACCCATTTCTTTTAATTGCTTAATAGCTTCTGGTGCCGTTTCTTTAACCGTATCTGCTACAGCAACCGTTCCGCGATACTTTCCATCTATGGCGATCAGCATAGCTGTCTTTCCTTGTGTTTCATACTCAGCTAATTTCTCTTCAGCACCTGTGGTGATAATGAGATGGTCCATCATTAATTTCCGATTGCCAACAAGGACATGTCTTCCAGAAATCTTCGCCTCAATTCCGTGGCCAGGTATTGCTGAAAAATCGTCTACTTCCAAAAAGCTGATATCATTTTCCTCCGCATAGGCAACAATGGCTCCGGCTAGCGGGTGCTCAGATCCTTTCTCTGCACTAGCTAAAAGCTGCAATGTTTCTTTATCGCCAGAAAAATCGGTTACTTCCGGTTTTCCCTTTGTTATCGTTCCCGTTTTATCTAAAACAATCGCATTGATTTCATGTGTTCGTTCCAGGTGCTCTCCGCCTTTAAATAAGATTCCGCTTTCTGCCGCTCTTCCTGTACCAACCATAATAGAAGTTGGGGTTGCCAAGCCTAAAGCGCATGGACAGGCAATTACAAGCACTGCAATAGCTGCTACTAAGGCAGGTTCAAATTGCCCAGGCTGGACAAAAGCAATCCAGATGATAAAGGTTAGGATGGCAATACCGATAACAATCGGAACGAAATATCCGGAAATGATATCCGCCAGTCGCTGAATGGGTGCCTTTGATCCTTGGGCTTCTTCCACTACTTTGATAATGGATGCAAGTGCTGTATCCTTGCCGACTTTTGTGGCCTCCATTTCGATCGCACCATTTTTATTGATCGTAGAGCCAATTAATTTTGCTCCAGGATCTTTTTCGATTGGAATGGATTCGCCGGTAAGCATGGATTCATCTACAGATGTTCTTCCTTTTACCACTATACCGTCTACTGGTATTTTTTCACCGGGTTTGACTATTAGATGATCCCCGACGGTTACTTCTTCAACAGGAATCATCACTTCTTTACCGTCTCTAATCACACGAGCTTCCCTTGCCTGTAAATTAAGCAATTGAGAGATCGCATTGGTTGTATGGCTTTTGGCTGTTGCCTCTAAATATTTGCCAAACAAGATCAATGTAATTAATACGGCACTGGTTTCAAAATACAAATGCGGCATATAGTGCGGATTGCCAATGGTCTTGAATGCTTCATATAAACTGTAAAAGTAAGCAGCACTTGTACCTAAGGCTACAAGCACATCCATATTCGCTCCGCCATTGCGCAGATTCTTGTAGGCTCCCTCATAAAATTGCCAGCCGATGATAAATTGCACAGGAGTAGCTAAGGCAAATTGGAACCATGGGTTCATAAAGATATCTGGTAAACTCATGCCAAATAAATGAACAAGCATCGTAATTAATAATGGTGCCGAAAGAACCGCGGATATAATTAGCTTAATTTTTTTGTGCTGCAGCTCTTTTTCTTTATAGGTTTGTTTTTCCTCAGCTTCGGCTTTTGGTTTTGCATCATAGCCGATGTTTTGGATTTTCTGGATAAGAGTTTTCTCATCTGTTAACCCTGGGTTATATTCAATCATTGCACTTTCCGTCGTTAGGTTGACAGTAGCTTGCTTGACTCCTTCTTGTTTATTCAGGACCTTCTCGATGCGAGTAGAACAAGCAGCACAAGTCATCCCGAATACATCAAATTCAGCTTTTTCTGTGAGAACGCCATAACCAATATTTTCGATTTTCTTCGAAATATCTTCAATAGAAACCTTCTCTGGATCGTAGTCAACGGTTGCTCTTTCAGTAGTTAAATTAACTTGAGCCTCGACACCATCCATTTTATTTAAAACCTTTTCAATCCGATTGGAACAGGCAGCACAGGTCATCCCTGTTACACCAAGCGTTGCATGCTTTGCCTCACTCATCTTACTCCCCTCCTACTTTGAAAACTGCTTAAGGACCGTCATTAATTCCTCAATGGATTCGTTCCCTTCACCATTTTTGATCGAATCAACAACACAATGTTTAATATGACGTTCAGTAATGGAAAAGCCGACTTGTTTTAAGGCTGATTGAATGGCACTGATTTGCACTAAAATATCAACACAATAGCGATCATCCTCCACCATTTTCTGAATGCCGCGAACCTGGCCCTCAATTCTCTTCAATCGGTTGGTAATAGCCTGCTTCTCATCTTTCGTCCTAGGCTGACTAGGGTGCTCATGCAAAAATTTCTTATCCAAACAAATCACATCCTTTCGCGCGTTAAACCACTGGGGGTCAGTCCCCCATCGCTTTAACGCTTTAATATATTGGGGGTCAGTCCCCCGTTGCTTTAACGCTTTAAAACAGTGGGTTGGTATTTACAAGTCATAATTTATACTTTTACTATACCCCCCTATAGTATAGATGTCAACAGATAAAATTGTGAACTTTTTTATGTGATTTCTTTATTATTACTGATGTTTTATGATTGCTGGTTACACATTGAATTACCCCCGATGGGTACCCTAAGGGGGGCAAAATTAGGGAGGATTGGGCATCGTTCATGCCTATCGATTCCCAAGATACTTCAATACCGGGGCGCTCGGGTATCGTTCCCACTATTTGATACCCAGAAAGGGGCAAAATCACTTTTCTCTCCCTCTAATTATACCAATAGAGGGTATACATATTTTTTCAAAAAGCCTCCCATCGCATTCGGGATGAAAGGCTTATAATTAGGATTTTTCAAAGTTGTGTCAATCCCCAATAGCATTAAACAGTGGGATGGTACTGCCAGCTATACTTTATACCCCTATATAGTATTAATATAAACGAAGTAGCTGCTTGACCCGCTAAAAACATCATTTTAGCAAAACTCTTTTCAAATTTCAGCTTTTGTGTTAATTTAATTATGAATATTGAAAATTTAATATTTTTATATTTTCACTAGGGGAACCCTTGATAAGGGCTGAGAAAAAAGTAGTTACTTTGAAACCCTCATAACCTGAACAGGTTTGTACCTGCGTAGGAATGTGGTAAATGAAGGTTTCACGTCTACATAAACTTTAACCACTTTCCTGTTATTGGAGAGTGGTTTTTTTGTGCGGTAATTGCAGATAAGGAGTTTTCAAATGAAATTAATGGCTGTAACAGATAATACTCGCCCGGTTAAGGAGCTAGCAGAAAAAATTATTGCTATTAAAGATGTGATTGATCTAATACAGATTCGCGAGAAGTCTAAAACCGCACGAGAGATTGTGACATTACTGGATCACCTGCAAGCTGGGGGTGTCCATAAAGAAAAAATCATCATCAATGACCGATTAGACATTGCCCTTTGTATGAATATCCCAAATCTCCACCTGCCGGAACACGGACTGCCTGTAAAAATGGTAAAACAGCTTTACCCTAACCTGCGGGTTGGGTGCAGCGTCCATTCATTCTTACAAGGAAAAGAAGCGCAAAGGGATGGAGCAGATTATGTAATATTCGGCCATTGCTTTGCAACAAATAGCAAAAAAGGAATCCCCCCTAGGGGTATTGATCCCATTTTACAAATGAAAAAGGAACTAAGCATCCCTGTTTATGCAATTGGAGGAATCAGCTTGGACAACATTTCATCCGTCCAAATGGCTCAGGCAGACGGGATTGCTGTAATGTCCAGTATTTTTGCAGCAGACGAGCCGTATTTAATTGCAAAGAGTTTTCGTGCAGCACTTTTATAACATTTGGCATTGGCAGCTAAACGAACTTAAGGAGGTGATGAAATTGAACATACAGCTAAACGGGAAACTAGTAGAGCTGCCGAAGGAAACCGACTCAGTGGAAGAACTTTTGAAACATTATAATCTCCAAAACCGCATTGCTGTTGTGGAAGTAAATAAAGAAATTGTTAAAAAAGAAGACTATCAGAATAAGAGCCTTGCCAATGGAGATGTCATTGAAATTATTCATTTTGTAGGAGGAGGATAATTATGTTAAACATTGCTCATCACACTTTCAAATCCCGCCTGTTATTAGGAACAGGAAAGTACCCATCATTTGAAATTCAGAAACAAGCTGTCGAAGTCTCAGAAGCAGAAATACTAACATTTGCCGTGAGAAGAATGAACATCTTTGAAGATGGCCAGCCGAACTTCCTGGAACAATTAGACCTAAATAAATATACGCTGCTCCCAAATACCGCGGGGGCAAAAACAGCCGAAGAGGCCGTACGAATCGCCAAATTGGCCCATGCATCAGGATTATGCGACATGATTAAAGTAGAAGTCATTGGCGATGATCGAACCCTTTTGCCAGATCCGATTGAAACATTACGAGCATCCGAAATGCTTCTAAATGAAGGATTTATCGTCCTGCCCTATACGTCAGATGATGTGGTTTTGGCTAAACGCCTGGAGGATCTTGGCGTCCATGCGATTATGCCGGGTGCAAGTCCGATTGGTTCAGGCAAAGGTATTATTAATCCACTAAACCTAAAGTTTATTATTGAACAGTCTAAAGTTCCAGTCATTGTTGATGCTGGAATCGGCTCACCAAAGGATGTCGCTTATGCCATGGAACTTGGGGCAGACGGTGTGCTGCTTAATACTGCCGTTTCTGGTGCGAAGGATCCAATAAAAATGGCTGAAGCCGTCAAATATGCCATCGAGGCCGGAAGATTAGGCTATGAAGCAGGCCGTATTGAAGAAAAAGACTACGCAGTTGCCAGCAGCCCGGTAACAGGGATGGTAGGATCTTGATCAATCGTTATTCACGTCAGGAATTATTTTTAGGAAAAGAAGCGCAGAGAAAAGTACAAGATAGCAGCGTGATCATCATTGGTGCAGGCGCGCTTGGTTCAAGCAGTGCAGAAATGCTGGCAAGAGCCGGAGTTGGAAAACTTACCATTGTTGACCGCGACTATGTTGAATGGAGTAATCTGCAACGACAGCAATTATATAGTGAAGATGATGCCAAAAATAAGCTTCCAAAAGCAGCTGCAGCCAAAAATAGACTCCAACAAATCAATAGCGAAATTACGATAAATCGCCTTATAGAGGATGTTAACGGTCTAAATATTGAAGAAATGATTAAAGGCCATGGTGTCATTGTCGATGCAACAGATAATTTTGAAACGCGGCTAATCGTAAATGATGCAGCTGTAAAACATAGCATCCCCTTTATCATGGGAGCCTGTGTTGCTAG
>Ga0182742_1000978_pt1 | contig 39227 bp, 33 predicted proteins | sample eDN5th37CBELigMG_FD_128880 | JGI IMG/M metagenome (GOLD analysis project Ga0182742, IMG submission 128880) | Enriched Miracle-Growth compost microbial communities from Emeryville, California, USA - eDNA 5th pass 37_C BE-Lig MG (version 2)... ... | reverse complement strand
GGCGCTCGACGCCGTGACGGTGAACTATCGCACCCTGCTCGGCACCGCTAGCGATGCCGATCTCTATTCCCCCTCGACCCACCACTCCAACAACGGCTCCGTCACCTTCGAGGCCGGCCAGACCTCTGCCGAAATCTACATACTGACACGAAGCGACTCCGCTGATGAGGTCGACGAGACGATCTTCCTTGAACTTACCCAGCCACAGGGCGGGCAGTTCGCCGGTAATGTCAAAAGCCTGTTCGCGACCGGCTTCATCCTGGATGATGACGGGGCCGGCCTCAACATCATGCTGGCGGGCACGCCTTCCCAGGTCGTCGAACCCAACAATGGGGCCGTTCGACACGACGTCGTCGTGGAGCTGTCCCGTCCGGCCAACGCAGCGCTGACCTTTGATGTGAGTGCGATCAACGGCTCCGGCGTCGCCGGCACCGACTTCCGGCTCCTCGACACGACCGTCACCTTCGCGCCCGGCCAGACGCGCGCGACGGTAGGCGTCGAGATCCTGACAAACGCCGGTTCCACGGGCGACAAGGCCTTCTCCCTCGCCCTAGCGGCACGGTCGGGATCGCCCTTCCCGACGGCCGCCATACCGACCGTGCCTGTCACGATCCTGGAAGGGCTGGCGGGCAACGACACCGTGGTCGGCACGTCGGGCAGGGACACCCTGTTCGGCGGCGCCGGAAACGACGTATTGCGCGGCCTCGGCGGTAACGACGTGCTCGACGGCGGCACCGGCGACGACACGCTGATCGGCGGTGCAGGGGCAGACGCGTTGAGAGGCGGCTCAGGCTCCGACCGTGCGTCCTACGAGACCGCGACCTCCGGAGTCGTTGCCAACCTGTCGAACGCCGCGGCCAACACCGGAGATGCGAAGGGCGACACCTATTCCTCGATCGAGAACCTGACGGGATCCTCCTACGCCGATACCCTCACCGGCACGAGCGGAGCGAACGATATCCGCGGCGGCGCCGGCAACGACGTGCTGAGCGGCCTCGCGGGCAACGACCGGCTGTTCGGCAATGACGGAGACGACGTGCTGATCGGCGGGGCCGGAGCGGACGCGCTGAACGGCGGCGCAGGGTCCGACCGGGCCTCTTACGAGACGGCAGCGGCCGCCGTCGTGGCCAACCTTTCGAATGCTTCCGCCAATAGCGGCGACGCCAAGGGCGACACCTACGTTTCGATCGAGAACCTGACCGGCTCTGCCTTCAACGACAGGCTCACCGGAACGAGCGGCGCCAACAACATCCGCGGCGGCGCGGGCAAGGACGTCCTGTACGGCCTCGGCGGCAACGATACGCTCGAGGGCGACAGTGGAAATGACACGCTGATCGGAGGGGCGGGTGCAGATACGCTGCGGGGCGGCTCAGGGTTGGACCGGGCATCCTACGAGACGGCAACCTCCGGAGTCGTCGCCAACCTGTCAAACGCCACGACCAACACCGGTGACGCAAAGGGGGATACCTATTCCTCGATAGAGCACCTGACAGGCTCCGCCTACAACGACACACTGACCGGAACCAAGGGTGCCAACGACATAAGGGGAGGTGCCGGCAATGACATCCTCCGTGGTCTGGCCGGAGATGATCGCCTCGACGGCGGCAGCGGCAAGGATATGCTGGAGGGTGGCAATGGCGCCGATGCGCTGATCGGCGGCAAGGGAGCGGACAAGCTCTTTGGCGGCGCAGGCAATGATGTCCTCATCGGCGGTGCCGGAGCCGACGCGCTCAACGGCGGTGGAGGTTTCGACCGCGCCTCGTATGAAACGGCGACGGCAGGCGTGGTGGCCAACCTGTCGAACGCCGCCGGGAACACCGGCGACGCCAAGGGTGACACCTACAACTCAATCGAGAACCTCACGGGGTCCGCTTACAAAGACACGCTGACCGGAACCAAGGGTGCCAACGACATAAGGGGAGGTGCCGGTAATGATATCCTCCGTGGTCTGGCCGGAGATGATCGACTCGACGGCGGCAGCGGCAAGGATACGCTGGAAGGTGGCAAGGGGGCGGACATGCTGATCGGCGGCAAGGGAGCGGACAAGCTGTTTGGCGGCGGCGGCGACGACGTCCTCTTCGGCGGGGCCGGAAATGACGTGCTGACGGGAGGCTCGGGCTCGGATGTCTTCGTCTTCGACACTCCCCTGAACGGAGCGAGCAACGTCGACACCATCACCGACTTCAACGTGGCCGCCGATACGATCTGGCTTGCCGCCTCGGTGTTCACCGGCCTTGCCACGGGGCAGCTTTCGGCCTCGGCCTTCCACACCGGAAGCTCAGCCGCCGATGCGCAGGATCGCATCATCTACAACAAGGCGACAGGCGCCCTGTACTTCGACTCCAACGGCAGCGCCGCCGGAGGCCAGGTCCAGATCGCCACCCTGTCTACCGGCCTGAACCTCACTAACGAGGACTTCGTCGTCGTTGCCTGAGGCAGACGGGCGGTCGAAGCGGGCGGGTCGTTTCGCGGCCCGTCTCGACAACCGCCTGGCCGTTCGAGAATCGCCCGGAGCTACTGTCCCGCCACCACCCGCGACGGGATGCCCAGTTCCGCCTGCGTTGGCGGCCCACGTCGTTTTGCAGGGCCCTGCACTCGGGCGGCCTGCGGCGCCGGCTGCGCCTTTTGCGCGCCGGGCGGATCCTGCCGCCACCCCTGCAAGGCCATGCAATTCTTTCGGAACTCGGCTTCGGCGATGGCGTTGCCGATGGCATTGCCCAGCGCCGCGCCCGCGACAAAGGCGGGAGACCCGATGGCCACGTAGCCGGTGTGAACGGACGGAGCCAGCATGTTGCACTTTGCCTGCGCATATTCGAGCGGAGGGCCCGCCATGTACTGCGTGTAGGTCGGCGATGTCTGGCAGCCGGCCAGACCGAGTATACCACCAGCAACAACCAGGACGCGCTTGTTCATGTCCCTCCCCCAAACAATAATGGGAGAAAGATCGGGCGACACACCTTCTCAAGAGATTAAACGAGGTCGGCGATGCAATATTCTGCTGAACACCGCATTGTTCCAACAAGTAAAACTCTAACTTAACGCAGACCAGGAAGCACACAGCTGTTCCGGGACTGATGCCGAACCGACATCTTCAGGCCCCGCGCGATCCATCTCCGGCCTGCCACGCGGCGTAGTCGATGTGCCACCATCTGCCGCCATCGGGCGAAAGGTGGGAAGGGGACGGCACTGAGCTTCATGTTCCCCGAGAGCCGCATCATGATCGCCGCGTTACAGGACCTTATGTACCAAGGCATCCCCGCGCTCCCCGTCCACAATGGTCCCTCGTCAAAGGCGGAGGAGGCGATGGAAAAGGCGAGCCTACAGGTGACCGGGAAGATGCTCCCGGTAGACAGGAAGGACCTCGTTTTTTGAGAAACCTCTCAGAGGGCTGACTGTGCTCGCGTTCAGGAGCTACGGAGGAGACGATGAAAAGGTCAAGTCGGAACATTATCGGACAAACGCCGAGCGCAAGATACGGTCTGATCCGAAAACATAAATGGCAGCCAGGAGCGGCGATAAGGCTTCTAATAATAACAGTCTTGCTAGGGGCCTGGATGGAATCCAGCCAAGCGGCCCGCGTTTCGACTACCGAGAATCCGGGCTGCGCAATAGTCTTGACCGGCACGATTGAGCAGGGTGACTTTGCACGTCTTAGGGATGCCGCCAGAGATCGGGGTCTTCTCAAGCCTGCTGACACTGGGGAGCCGTCGAATCCGCAGGATCAGGCAGTTTGTCTCGACAGCCCAGGCGGCAGTTACGTGGAGGGCCGGCTCATCGCGGGCCTAGTTCACGAGTTTGGTATCACCACTAGAGTACCAAGCCAGGCCGAATGCCTTTCGGCGTGTGCTTTCATTTTCATGGCTGGCCGAGCGCACGGCGCCGAGACGGACGGGCCAAGCCGGTTCCTAAACGTCAGAGCAAAACTTGGCTTCCACGCTCCGTACTTGGCACTGCAAGACGGACGACGTCCTGTCCGGACGTGATACGATGGCTATCCTTGAGCTGCACAATAAGATTATCGGAGAGTTCATACAATTTGGTTCGTATGCGTCCGACTTCGATGCGCGACCGATGTTCTCCCTCTCCTTGCTCGGAGAGACGCTTTCGGCAGGTCCCGCCGAGCTTGCGGGTGTCAATACAATAGAAGCAGCGGCGAGATGGGGCATCTTCTTAGAAGGTGTCGCGGCAGGGCGCCCGATCGATCACAAGGCTGCAGCGCAAATCTGCGTCAACTTCCAAGCCTGGATGGTCGACAAACGCTCAGACAGTTCGTCTATGGACTACTACAACTCTCAGCCGATAACACTTGAGTATGCAGAGCTATGGGGAGAGGAAGTCGAACTTGCGCGGATCGATACAGGAGGAATGGAAGAGAGATACTGTCTCGTGAGGCTGTCCACGCAGCCTACAAGTGGAACTGCAATTTGCAGTCGTGATGATTTCAATGGCCTGAACTTTGGCGATTGCCGCGCAGGAGTCGCGCATTGGGTTCCTTGGTACTATTCGCTCCCACCCGAGACTCCAATCAGCGCAATCGCAGAATGAAGTGCTGCCGCTTTACGGAGTAGGGCGCAAGTGCGAGACGCTCGAAGCCTCCGGCCGCCTAGACACCGAACCTCGGGAACCTCGGCATGGCATCCCGTTGCACCTTAAGCGCAACCCTGCCGGACTTGCTGCCTGCCGTTCGCTCGGCATACCCGCAGATTGCATCAAGCACGCTATCGGCAACCCCAGCGTCGGTGACTGGTATTGTCTCCTTACCAGGGGGAATAAGGAGCTGCGTGCCGACCGCTTGGGCCTTCACGTCAGCCGGGATGCGTTGGACGAATTGATGCCGGAAGCTTCCTTTGCGCGGCATGGGCCGCACCAGACGAAAGAGCATTGTTGCACACCTTTGTATCACACAAGGGCGGTCGCAACAGCTTGAAAGAGCTTAATATTTGACCCGGTCTGGGAAACGGATCGAATGGTGCCCAGAAGAGGACTCGAACCTCCACTCCTTGCGGAACACGGACCTGAACCGTGCGCGTCTACCAATTCCGCCATCTGGGCAACGCGCCGCTGATCTAAGCGGGCCGAGGCCGGCTGTCAACGCGCATTTCAACTCAAAGTGTGGACGGACAGATGACCCTGCGGCAGCGGGTGGCGCGACATGGCGCATAGCCGCGTGCCTCGAGCACGCGGAGCTTCCTTCTGGGACGTGCGCACGTCGGGGCCGGTCGGGCGCCCTCTGACGGTGACTGCCGGAGGATCGTCGCTGGTTCCGCGATGGGCGCTGAGGCGTCATGGCCGGCCGACGATGGCCGATGCCCTGCTTCAGCCGACGGGGCCGTAACCCCGGCCGGACCGAAGGACAGGCGGACACACGTGTCCGGCGGGCGGTGCATTTCCGGGTTCGAGACAAGGTTCCGCCAGTAACGCTGTTTAACAAATTATGACGTTTCGTGAACTCTGATCAAGGAATCGCCCAGACCCCGCCGCATTCGCTGCCACATTCCTCGCCAAGGCGCTCCGATCATCCACAACGGAGCTTCCCTGCATTGAGAACCATCCTCATCGCGACAGCCTCTTCCTTCGCTGCAACCCTCCTCGTCGGCGCCACGCCGAGCCATGCGGCCGCCCAGTGCGGAAAAGCGTCCTGGTACGCCCTGGGGTCCAAGACGGCGTCAGGAGAACGAATGAACCCTTCCGCCATGACCGCTGCACATCGCAGCCTGCCCTTCGGCACCAAGGTCCGCGTCACCAACAAGCGAAACGGCAAGTCGGTCGTGGTGCGCATCAACGACCGGGGTCCATTCATCCGCGGTCGGGTTCTGGATCTGTCGAAGGGGGCGGCGCGCGAGCTGGGGTTCGTCAGCGCAGGGCACGCGCCGGTCTGCTTCTCGCAGGCCTGAGCCTCAGCCAGGCAGGCGTCGGGCCGCGGCCTCGGCCATCGCTTCGGCGAGTTCCATGCCCCACTGCTCGCGGCAGTAGGCGCGGAAGTCGAAGCAGGGCAGACCGGGGCAGACCTCGAACTCGATGAGGTGGATGGCCCCGTCGTCCTCGACCCTGAGGTCGAGCGAGAACACGTCGCGCAGGCCGAGCGTCTCCATCAGCCGCGCGGCAAGGGCCCGGATCGCCGCGTCGGCACCGGGCTGCGAGGCGGCAAGCGGTTCGAGGGCCGGGGTGGCATTTTCGCCCCTCGCCCGCGCCGCAACCCCGGTCTCGCCATAAAGCGCGAGCGAACTGGCCATCGTCTGGAAATCGCCGCCGGAATCCACCCGGTAGACGCCGAGCGCCTCGACGCCCGCGTCAGGATCGACCGCCAGGAAACTCGCCCGCACATTGCGGCCCGCCACATAGGGCTGGACGACGGCGTCATCGCGAAAGGCGTCGTGTATGCGGCGGCTGAGCGCCCGCGCTTCCATCAGGCTCGGGCAGTGCGAGCCCGGCCAGATGCCGATCTTGGCGCCGAGGCGGTTCGGCTTCACGAACCAGCCTTGCGACGACAGCACGGGATGGGCGAGCCAGCGGCCGTTGCGGGCCAATCCGGCCGGCGGGGCGGGCAACCCCAACGCGCGAAGCACGGCGCCCGAGCGAAACTTGTCCTGGCAGAGCGCAAACAGCGAGTCGTCGGAACCGAAGGTGCGCAGGCCAACGAGCCGCGCCATCGCCGGCGCCACGCCGCCGCGGAAATACGAGATGCCGTCGGTGAGCGTCCAGACCAGCGTGGCGGCCGGATCGGCGCCGGCCAGCACGGCCGGGGCATGATCCAGCTCGACGGGCTCGAAGCGAATGCCGCGCTCGGCGCAGGCCCCGGCCAGGGCCGGCAGCTCGGGCTGGATGTCCGTGCTCTGCGCCAGATAGGACGCCACCTCGCCGGCGTGGATTCCCCCAAAGCCCTGTTCCAGCAGGCGCCGCCTGCATGCATGCTCCGGCTCGTAGACGAGGACGAACCGGCGATCCATGCGCGAGCCACTCCTCTCCGGGTGTCACCCTGTCGCGAAGACGTCGTCCCATGCCTTTACGGCGGCACGGGCCCGCGATGCGACATCGGCAACCGACATGCCGGGCTTGAACAGGCTGGAGCCGAGGCCGAACAGCCGCACCCCCACCTTGGCATAGGCCGCGAAATCCGTCTCCGATATGCCGCCGACGACGCCGACCGGCATGTCGGACGGAAGCACGGCGCGCACCGCGGCGATGCCGCCGGGCCCGAGCACGCTGGCCGGAAAAAACTTCAGGGCGGAGGCGCCCAGGCGGATGGCGAGGAATGCCTCGGTCGGCGTGAAGACACCCGGCATCGTCACCAGCGCGCGAGCCGCAGCGCGCTCCATCACGGACGCGTCGATGTTGGGGCTGACCAGCAGGCGCCCGCCACTGTCGGCCAAACGATCGACCTCGGCCTCGGCAAGCACGGTTCCGGCACCGACAAGGGCGCTGCCCGGCAGGGTGCGCGCAAGCATCTCGATCGAGCGATACGGATCGGGCGAATTGAGCGGAACTTCCAGCGCATGAATGCCGGCCTCGTAGATCGCGTTGCCGACCGCCACTGCTTCGGCCGGTTCGAGCCCGCGCAGAATCGCCACGAGGTTGCGTTGCAGGTAGGGAAAAGGCGTCATCGACCAGCCGCTCCGAGGAGACCGTACTGCCGCGCCGCGGCGCAAAGACCGTCGCGTACCGCCTCGTCCGCGTCAATGGCCGTGTAGCCCATGCCCGCCTCAGCCAGCGCCGCCGCGTAGAGATCGCGCATGGCTCCGGATGCGATGAGGGTCACGGGGGACTCTTCTCCCCCGAACCGCTCGCGGCAGGCCCCTATCTCCGTCCCTATGAGCAGGCCGGAGAGCAGGGCGGCGGCATCGGCCGGTTCGAGCCCTGCGAGCAGCGACGCGGCGCGGATCCGGAAGAGTTCAACAGCGATCCACCCGGATTGCGCGAGGCCGGACGCACAGCCGTGCCGGAATGCGGTCGACTGCGGCTGCACGGGCGGCGCGTCGGGTCCGATCGCGTGCGACAGGATCGACTGCGACGACAGCAGCGAGAAGAGTTCGCCGGTCATCACGGTCTGGAAGGCGCTGACGACGCGGTCCTCGACCAGCACCCACTTGGAATGGGTTCCGGGCATGCAGACGAGGTGGCGGCCGGGCCCGAGACGGTCGATCGCGCCGGCAAGCTGTGTCTCCTCGCCGCGCATGACGTCGGGCGCGGTCTCGTCGCGCTGGGCAAGTCCCGGGACAATGCGGATTTCCCGCGCCGCGCCGGGGACGCGGATCGCCGCCTCGAAGATTCCGTCGGGCGCGGCCGGGACGATGACATAGGGCGCCTCGACCCAACCCTGCCTGGCGCCCGCCATGCCGCAGATGACCACCGGCAGTTCCGGCGGAGCACCGAGTTCGGCGAGATGGCGTTCCAGGATGGCGCCGAACCGGTCAGGCCGCGCCGCGAGAAGCCCCTCGTCGCTGCGGCGCTCGGCCAGAACGGACCCCGCCCGGTCGAACAGCCACACGCGCAGCCGCGTGGTGCCCCAGTCGACCGCCGCGAAGGCGACCGCGCTCACAGGTAGCCGCCGTCGACGACGAGCACCTGCGCGGTGACCATGCGCGAGGCGTTCGACGCCAGGAAGAGGCAGGGGCCGACCAGATCGTCCGGAACCATCTGTTCCTTGATGCACTGGCCGTCGATGTGTTCGGCAAGCGATTCCGGCGTCACCCATTTGGTGCGCTGCCGCTCGGTGATGACCCAGCCGGGAGCCACGGCGTTCACCCGGATGCCGGAGGGGCCAAGCTTGCCCGCGAGTCCCTTGGTCAGCCCGATGATGCCGGCCTTGGCAGTGGTATAGGCCGGCATGTCCGGATGGTTGATCATGAAGGAGGTCGAGGTGAAGTTGATGATCGAGCCGCGTCCGGCGGCGCGCATGCCGGGCACCACCGCCTGCGCGGTGAAGAAGTGCGGGCGCAGGTTGATCGCGAGATTGTTCTCCCAATAGTCCACGTCGACCGCTTCGATCTCGTGGCGGTCATCGAGCGCGGCGTTGTTGATCAGCACGGTCGCGGCGCCATGGGCCCGCTCCGCCTCCGCGACCGCGCGCTTCAGCGCGTCGATGTCGCGCAGGTCGGCGTTGAGATAGAGCGGTCGGCGTCCCGTCCCGGCCTCCAGCCGGTCACAGAGTTCACGGCTGGCCTGCTCGGCGATGTCGATGAATGCGACCTTGGCGCCCTGCGCCATGAAGCCCTTCACCAGGGCCGCGCCGATCCCCGAACCGCCGCCGGTGATCAGAACGGCGGCGCCATCGAGATCGCCATACCGAACGTCAATCATGCACTTCCTCTCCTCCCCCGCGAAGGCAATTGAATAGACGAAACCGGGCGCCCGACGCGACTGGTTTCTTGCGCGCGGGCGCCTTGTCCCGGACGGCGCGTGTCAGCGCACGGCCGCGAGCCGCCCGCCCTGGAGAAGGGCGAGCGTAGCCTCGGCGTCGCAGGGCTGCCCGAACAGATATCCCTGCCCGGCGTGGCAGCCGAAGGACGCCAGCCGCTCCGCCTGCGCCTCCTCCTCGATGCCTTCAGCCACGACCATCATGCCGAGGCCCTGACACATCGCCAGGATTGCCCGGACGATATGCTCGGAAGGCGCATCGGTCAGCAACGTGCTGACGAAGCTGCGATCGATCTTGAGCTTGTCGAAGGGAAATTCGCGCAGCCGTCCGAGCGAGGATTGCCCCGTGCCGAAATCGTCGAGCGCGACGCGGATGCCCTCGCGCCGGAGGTCGCCCACGATCTTGGCGGCGGAAACCGGATCGCTCATCAGGCCGGTTTCGGTGATCTCGATCTCAAGCCGGTTCGGGTCCATCCCGGTACGATCGAGGATGCCGAGAATGTCGGTGGCGGTGTGCTGGTCGACGAGCTGGCTCGGCGACAGGTTGAAGGACAGGAACATATGCGGCGGCCAGTCGAGCGCGGCCTGGGCGGCGCGGCGCAGCAGCAGCTTCGAGAGCGGCCCGATGATGCCCCTCTCCTCCGCGATGGGAATGAACAGGCTCGGCGAGACCGTTCCGAGGTCGCGATCGGTCCACCGCGCCAGAGCCTCGAAGCCGAGGACGCTGCGGTCCCACATGCTGACGATGGGCTGGAACCAGGGCTCCACCTCACCGGTCGAGACGGCCCGGCGCAGCGACTGCTCAACATGCGTGACCCTGCGGGCCGCCTCCTCCATCTCGCGCGAATAGACCACGACGCGGCTGCGGCCGGAACGCTTCGCGTGGTAGAGGGCCGTCTCGGCCTTGTCGAGAAGCGCGTCGGTTGTGTCCTCGCCGGAGTGGAAGAGCGAGCAGCCGACCGACGCGGACAGGCGCGCGCTGCGGTCACCCACGTCGTAGGGCGCGGACAGGATGTCGATCAGCATGTGCGCGCGTTCGATCGCAGCGCTCTCCGAAAACACGAGCGGAAACAGGACGGCAAACTCGTCCGAGCCGATGCGCGCGACCGTCGCGCTCGCCTCCATGGCAGCGCGCAACCGCATGCCTACCTGCACGAGGATGTCGTCGCCCGCACGGCGCCCGAACAGGTCGTTGATCGGCTTGAAGCCGTCAAGGTCGACGATGGCTATGGTGAAGGGCGCCGGGTCGCTGGCGCGCTCGCTGATCAGCCTCGCCACCTTGTCGCTGAAGCGACGGTGATTGCCCAGGCCCGTCAGTGGATCGGTAAAGGCGAGATCGTTCGCTTCGGCACTTCCACTACCGGTCGGATGGAATGCGTCAGGCGCAATCGGCATGTCTTGTTTCTTCTCGTTCAGGTCTGCGCCCACTTCACGATGGCCAATTGATTCGGTGCCGGCCTCGTCGGTCCCCTTCCGACAGCACCCGTGCCGCCGTCGCTCCCCTTCACGACGGAAACACGCTCGCGGCGGCGGACAATAGCTTGGCCGCCGCGCTTCGAAAACCTTCCAGAAAACCATTGAGGAAGCGTATCGTGCGGAAAAATTTGCTCCGTAACGCCCACAGACCGGGCCTACACCGGGGGCTCAACGCACGCGGTACAGGCGCAAAGCCTGATCCTCGCTGCCGGCAACCGGTTCGAGCCACTGTGGCACTTCGCCGCGCGTCAGCTCGGCCATCAGGCCGCTATCGGCAAGGCCCGCGAGCGAGCCGCTCTCGCCGTTTCCGGGGCAGAACGCCACCAGGCCGACGCGCTGCGCCTCCACGATGGCGCGGGCCTCCTCCGGGGTGCCCATGAAGGCGCGCAGGGCAGCAAGGTTGCCTGCGACATTGCGGTGATAGGGGCCGGCGAGGGTCCGGTGGTCCGTATTGGCCAGGATCGATGAGCCGAGGTTCGAAATCGCCAGCACGGTGGTGCGCGGCTGGGACGCGAGAATGGCGTAGTCGGCGTCGGCATAGCAGTCGGTCTTTCTGGCGGTCGCCTCCATGGCCTTCTGCCGGCCCCCGTCCATGACATCGGCGATGCCGTGCGCCGCCGCGCCCCAGGCCATGCTGAGCGACAGGACCCAGGTCAGCGCCATGCGCAGAACCGCCCCCGCCTCGCGAGCTGCGGCCCGCGCCCGCCAGAGGGCGATCCAGCCGGCAAGCGGAACGGTCGCGAGCGTGAGCGAGAACGTCGAGCCGCGCACCTGCCAGACGCTCACGGCAAAGGCCGAGAGCAGGAAGGCGAACATGACCACCGGACCGAAGGCGAGCCGCCTGCGCATTTCCAGCACCAGCAGCACAAGGGCGATCAGCACCGTTGCATAGTTCTGCGGCGCCAGTTTCGGCTGCCGCTCGAGTATGCGCCAGAGCGGCTGGGCTTCGACGACCGAATCCAGCCAGAACGCCCTGAGCTCGGGATCGAGACCGGCATAGGGGTCGGCGAGGCAGGCGGGCGTCAGGGTCACGGCTGCGGCAACGGTGATGGCGGCGAGGATGGCCAGCCCCGCCAGGCGCACGGGCAGGCTTCGCGAGGCCGTCGTCAGCGCGACCGCCGCGAGACCGGCTCCAGCGACGATCGCCACGCCGGTCAGACCAGCGGAATAGGCGTCGCAAGCCGCGATCCACCAGGAGGACGCCGGCACCGTGGCGAGCAGAAGGACAAGGGCCGCCCCGGCGAATCCCAAGCCGTAGCCGGCCGAGAAGGAAGCCGCCGCACCGCCCAGCACCAGGAAGGCGAGCGCGGCCACGGTTCCCGCGACGGCCACATAGGGCAGCGTTTCCAGTCCCACCGCAAGCATCGTCGCCGCGCACAGTCCCGCCACGAACGCGCTCCAGCTGCTCCGGACCAGCAGGAGGGCAATGACGGCGAGCAACAGCACCAGTTGCAGGTTGTGGTGGTCCAGCGCCCGCGGCGTGAAGATGCCCATGAAGTTGAGGGTGATGCCGCCGACCACGAGCATCGGCAGGAATGCTTCGTCGCCGTACTGCCGGCGCGCGATCGAGAGCAGAAGCCACATGGCAACAGCAAAGAGCACAGCCGGCCACAGCACCGCGGCGATGGCTTCGCCCGTGGCCATGCTGCCGGTCAGCGTCCCGACGGCCACCATGATCGCGGCGACGGGCAGGTCGACGATGCGCGACCAGTGCATCAGGAAGCCGCCCCCCGGGCCCATCCGGTACTGCATCAGGTCCGACCAGCCCTGCCCTGCAAGCCAGTCGCGGATCTGGACCAGCCGCATCAGGCTGTCGTTGTCGCCGCCCGAATTGTGGAGGGTGGGAAATCCGCTTGCCGCCTGCACGACGACCATGACGCAGGCCACAGCGATGGCAGCCGGCAGGTCCACGCGCCAACCGCCCGACAGGACGCGGCCTGCGGCCGGCGAAACTGCTTCGATACGCGCCATGACACCGATTCCGATCGGGCGATCCTGGCCCTAAACCTAGCCTTAACGGCTTCAAGAAAGAGTAAAGTGCCCGCCGCTTCCGGACGGGCTTCCGGAGGCGACCATGGCGCTGACCAGCCGTCGTGAGCTGTCGATTGCGGTACTCGTGCCCTGCTACAACGAGGAGCAGACGATCGCCGCCGTTGTGCTGGACCTGCGCGCCGCCGTGCCCGGCGCCGTCATCTACGTCTTCGACAACAATTCCCACGACCTGACGGCGCTTCGGGCCCGCTCGGCAGGGGCCGTCGTCGTGCGAGAGCCGAGGCAAGGCAAGGGCAATGTCGTGCGGCGCATGTTCGCCGACATCGATGCGGACATCTACCTGTTGATCGACGGCGACGGCACCTATTCGCCCGCCGACGCGCCACTGATGATCAACACGCTTCTGACCGAGCGCTGCGACATGGTGGTCGGCACGCGGCGCGGGGTGACGCAGGACGCCGGGCGCGCGGGGCACGCCTTCGGGAACATGATCTTCAACAGGCTCTACAAGCGCCTGTTCGGGGCCGACTTCACCGACATCTTCTCGGGCTACCGCGCCTTCAGCCGGCGCTTCGTCAAGAGTTTCCCCGCCGTTTCCGGCGGCTTCGAGATCGAAACCGAGATGAGCGTGCACGCCTCGCAGCTCAAGCTGCCGGTCTGCGAGATCCCGCTTGACTACGGACGCCGCCCTGAAGGCTCCACCTCGAAGCTGTCCACTTGGCGCGACGGCGCGCGGATCCTGCTGATGTTCATGCGCTTGCTGAAGGAGACGCAGCCGTTGCGCTTCTTCGGCAGCATCTCGGCCGTGTTCCTGGCCGCGGGCCTGGTGATGATGGGGCCGGTGCTGGTGGAATATTTCGAGACGGGGCTGGTGCCGCGCCTGCCGACCTGGGTGGGGTCGGTGGGACTTCTGCTTCTGTCCATGCTGACCGCCGTCGCCGGGCTGATCCTCGATTCGGTCGCGCGAGGACGGGCGGAGCAGAAGCGGATCGCCTATCTCGCCTTCCCGGCGCTGCGCGACGACAGCGTCGTCGCGAGGGCGGAACCGTCGCAGGCCCAATCGTCGAAGAAGGCGGCTGCGGGAAGCCGCCGCGCGGCGTGAACCGGATCGTCCGTTTCCTCTGTGTCGGCGCCGTCGGATTCTTCGCCGACGCGGCCATGCTCGCCCTGCTGACGTCCATCCTCGGCATCGAGCCGCTGATTGCGCGCTGCCTCTCCATCGCCTTCGCGCTCGTGGTCACCTGGCTGCTCAACCGGACGCTCACCTTCGGCAGCAGCAGCCGCGGCATGGCCATCGAGGGCGCGCGCTATGGCGGCGTTGGCGTCGCCACCAGCCTCTTCAATTACGCGATCTATGCCGCGCTGCTGTTGGCCGCTCCAGCGACGCCGCCGCTGGTCGCCCTCGTCGTCGCCTCGGCGGCGGCCACGCTGCTGTCCTATCTGGGCTACTCGCGGTTGGTCTTCGACCGATAGGGGCTCTCGCTCAGGCCGCATCCTGGCGTATCAGGTCCGCGGCCTTCTCGGCGATCATGATGGTTGCGGCATTCGTGTTGGACGAGACGATGCGCGGCATGACCGAGCTGTCGCAGACGCGCAGGCCCTCGAGGCCACGCACGCGCAAGCGCGGATCGACCACGGCATCCTCGCACACGCCCATCCGGCAGGTGCCGACCGGGTGGTAGGCGGAGCGGCCATGCTGGCGAGCGAACACCTCCAGCGCTGCCCGCCCAGAGACCGAGCGGCCGGGAAGATGCTCCTGCCCGATATATTTCGAGAAGGCCGGTTGTGACAGGATCTCTCGGCTCAGCTCGATGCCGTCGATGGCGCGCTCGAGGTCGTAGCGCTCGGCGAACGGGTTCGGGTCGATGATCGGCGCGTCGGCGGGATTCGCCGACCGGAGGGTCACCGAACCGCGCGAACGCGGCCGCAGGTGATAGGAGTTCAGCGTACAGCCATTGCCGCTGGGAACGGTGCCGATGCCTTCCTCGACGCCCGCGCCGGGCAGGAAGTGGAACTGCAGGTCCGGCGTCGTCTCCACCTTGTCGCCCCACCAGAAGGCGCCGCCCTCGACGATGTTCGACGCCACCGGCCCCTTGCCGAACAGCACATATTCGAGGCCGGCCACGAGCTGCCAGCGCTTCTTCTTGTAGCGGTCGATGCCGTAGGGACCCGACAGCTCCGCGACCACGTCGACGTCCATGTGGTCGTGCAGGTTCCGGCCGACGCCGGGCAGTTCGTGCACGACGGGCACGCCCGTCTCGGCCAGGTGGCCGGCCGCACCGATCCCGGAGAGCAACAGCAGCTTGGGCGAGCCGATCGCGCCTGCCGTGACGATGACCTCGCGCTCCGCGCGCACGATCTCGGTGCGTGCCCCGACGGCGATCTCAACGCCGACCGCGCGGCCGCGCTCGACCACGACCCGCAGCACGGTGGCGTCCGTGCGCAGGGTAAGGTTCGGTCGCGACAGGACCGGCCTGAGATAGCCGACCGCGGTCGAGCAGCGTTTCCCGTTGCGCGTGAAGGTCTGGTAGAAGCCGGCACCGGCCTGTTCGCCGGCATTGAAGTCCGCCCGGAACGGCAGGCCGGCCTGCTGCGCCGCACGCACGAAGGCGCGCGTCAGCGGGTGCGGCGTGCCGCTGCTGATGCCCTGCGGACCGTCGATGCCGTGGTGCGGCCCGGCGAAGGTGTCATTGCCCTCGGCCCTCACGAAATAGGGGCGGACCTCCTCGTAGGACCAGCCCGTGCACCCCTCCTCCGACGCCCATGCGTCGTAATCCTCCGGGCAGCCGCGCGTGAACACCTGCGCGTTGATGGACGATCCGCCGCCCAGCACCCGCGCCTGCGGATAGACCATGCGTCGCCCGCCGATCTGAGGGGCCGGGGCCGTCTCGTACCCCCAGATGAGCGGGCCGGACGTCATCCTGAAGAAGCCGACGGGCAGGTGGATGTAGCGGTCGGTGTCCGGCGGGCCTGCTTCCAGCAGCAGCACCGACGTTTCCCTATCCTCCGACAGGCGGGCGGCGAGAACGCATCCAGCGGCGCCGCCGCCGACGATGATGAAATCCGGCATGTCCCCTCCCGTTGCCGCCGCGACGCGTCCGGCGTCGGAAAGCTTGCCGCGCAATTCGGCTTCGTCAAGTCGATTAGTCCGGTAATCGACTTGAAGGGTTGTCATACAACTTAAAAGCAGTTACTGTTCGTTCGTGGGAAGGTGCCGGCGCTTCCCGGAGGAGAGACACGCCGGCTGCCAATGTTCAAAGGGAGGAGTGAGCATGGACCACGAGCATTCCTGGCGCTCGGGCGGGATCAGCCGCCGCACGCTGGTGCAGGGTGCCGCGATCGGCGCGGCGACGCTGGCCATGCCGGCGGTGCTTCGCGCGCAGGCCGGACCGACGCTGGTCACCTCGATCAGGTCGCTTTCCAACCCCTATCACGCGGTGTGGAAGCAGGGCGCCGAAGCCTTCGCCAAGGCGGTCGGGCTGGAGCATGTGACGCTGGTGTCGGAAGGCAATTCCGAGAAGGGCATCGCCGACATCAAGGCGATGCTGGCCAAGACCGGCGGCAACATGGTGCTTAACTCCGATCCGAACGACACGCCGGACGCGCGGCCGATCGTGGAATCGAGCGTCGACGCCAAGGCCTATGTCGTCACGCAGTGGAACAAGCCCCCCGACCTGCACCCTTGGGATTTCGACCCCTACTACGTCTCGCACATCGAATTCGACGGCATCGCCTCCGGCAAGCAGATCGCCGAGATCCTCTTCGAGGCAATCGGCGGCTCCGGCGGCATCGTCGCCCTCGGCGGCATGATCTCCACCACCGCCGCGATCGAGCGGAAGAAGGGACTCGACGAGGCTCTGGCCGCCAATCCCGACATCAAGCTCCTCGACTTCCAGGTCGCCAACTGGAAGTCCACCGAGGCGTTCGACTTGACCTCGAACCTGCTCACCCGCTTCGGCGACGAGATCAAGGGCATCTGGGCCGCCAACGACGACATGGGCGTCGGCGCGCTGGAAGCGCTGCGCGCCGAGGGCCTTGCGGGCAAGGTGCCGATCGTCGGCGTCGACGGCATCAAGTCGGCGGTCGATGCGGTGCGCACCGGCGAGTTCGCCTGCACCGTCACCTCCGATCCGTTCTGGCAGGGCGGAATGGGCCTTTCCATCGGTCTCGCGGCCAAGACCGGCAAGATCGATCCGACCACCGAGCCCAAGGACCACCGCGAGTTCTATGGCAAGGCCGTCCTCATCTCGAAGGACAACGTGGAGGAATACTACAAGACCAACGTGGAATCGCAGCCGCAAATGGACTGGAACGATCTGTGGGGCCGGGTGACCGGCGGGATTCGGACGTGAATTCGCCGTCCGGGCCGACGCTGACGCGGGCCCGGATCCTCCCCCGGCGCGCGCCGCAGGGCGCGCGCCGGTAAACGCAGATCCGGCGAGCTTATCCTTGACAATCCAGACCGAACCTCTGAACTCCGCTGCGGAGATGGCACGGGCAAAACCCACGGCAACGCTGGGCGGTCGCGTCACGACCCTGGTCGGGGGGCCACGCTGGCGCGCCTATGCGCCGCTCGCGGTGCTCCTGGCCCTGTGCGTCGTGATCGCCATCGCCAACCCGAATTTCATCGAGCCGCGCAACCTCATCAGGATCGCCAATTCGGCGGCGGTGCCGCTGACGCTGGCGCTCGGGCTCACCTTCATCATCCTGCTCGGCTCCATCGACCTGTCGATCGAGGGCGCGGTGTCCGTGGCGGCCATGGTGCTGGTGCTGCTCGCCATGAACGACGTCAACGGCAACGACTATGGCTGGCTGGCGGTGCTGGCGGCGATCGTGGCCGCGACGCTGATGGGCCTCGTCAACGGCGTGGTCCAGACCTTCCTGCGCATCCCCTCCTTCATGGCCACGCTCGGCATGTGGTTCATCGGGCTCGGCATCGCAGTCTACATGCTCGGCGGCTCGGCGGTGCGCCTGACCGACGGGTCGATCCGGGCGCTGGCGCTGACCCGGGTGCTCGACCTCCCCCTCGCGGTCTGGGTCGCCGCGGCCGCCTTCATCGTCGCCGTCGTCATCCAGTCGCATACGCGGCTCGGCCGCCACATCATGGCGATCGGTGGCGGCGAGGACATTGCCGAGCTCTCCGGGATCGACCCGCGGCGCGTGCGCATCGCCGCCTTCGCGCTGGCGGGCTTCTTCTTCGGCATCGCCGGCGTGCTGGCGGCCGCGCAGCTCGGCCAGTCCAACGCCACCATCGCGGACGGCCGCCTGTTCGCCGCGGTCACCGCCGTCGTGGTCGGCGGCACGGCGCTCACCGGCGGCGAGGGCGGGGTCTGGAACACGTTGGTAGGCGTCCTGATCGTCACCGTGCTCGCCAACGGGATGATCCTGCTCGGGATTTCGCCCTACATCCAGCAGACGGTGCAGGGGCTTATGATCATCGCGGCGGTGACGCTGTCGCTCGACCGCATCCGGCTGAAGATCATCAAGTGACCGCCATGCTTCAGGCCCAGTCGGTCAGCAAGTCCTTTCCCGGCGTCAAGGCGCTGCAGGACGTTTCCATCGAGGTACGGCCCAACGAAGTGGTCGGGCTGATCGGCGAGAACGGCGCCGGCAAGTCGACGCTGATGCGCGTGCTGGCCGGCACCTATCGGCCGGATTCCGGCTCGCTGCGGCTGGAGGGCGAGGAACTGCGCCTGCGCAATGCCCGCGACGCAGCCATGCACGGCATCGGCATGGTGTTCCAGGAACAGTCGCTGCTGCTCAACCTCAGCGTGGCGGAGAACATCTACCTGGGCCAGGAACATCAGTTCCTGCGCTTCGGCACGGTCAACTGGAAGGCGATGAACGCCGCCGCGCGACGCCAGCTCGCCAAGATCGGCATCGACCTGGACGTGACGGCGCGCACCTCGGAACTCTCCTTCGCCGCCCGGCAGATGGTCGAGCTCGCCAAGGCGCTGACGCTGGAGGAGATCGTCGACCGCCAGCTTGTCATCCTGCTCGACGAGCCAACCTCCGTTCTCTCGGCCTCCGACATCGAGGTGCTGTTCCAGCGCGTCCGATCGCTGAAGTCGCGCGCCAGCTTCGTCTTCGTCTCTCACCGTCTCGATGAGGTCCTGGCGATCTCCGACCGCGTCTACACGATGAAAGACGGCCAGGTGGTGGCGGAACACGAGGCTTCCTCCGTCACCGCCCCGGAACTCCACCGCGTCATGGTGGGACGCGGCCTGCAGGCCGAGTACTATCGCGAGTCGCGCCAGAAGCCACCGGGCGACAAGGTGATGGTCGAGGCGCGCGGCCTCTGTCTCGCCGGCGCCTACGAGAACATCGACCTGACCGTCAGCGCCGGCGAGATCGTCGGCATCGCCGGCGTCGTCGGGTCGGGCCGCGAGGAACTGATCCGCACCATCGGCGGCTACAGCGCGCACACCGCCGGCGCGCTGTCCGTTGCCGGCGAGACGGTGCGTTTCACCTCGCCGGAACAGGCTGTGCGGAAGGGCATCGGCTCCGTCCCTCGCGAACGCCGCGTCGAGGGCCTGGTGATGTTCCTTTCCATCGCCGAGAACATCACGCTGGCCGACCTCTCCTGCGTCATGCGCAACGGAGCCATCAACTACGGCAAGGAGCGGGCGCTGGCCGCCGACTGGATCCGGCGGCTGCGCATCAAGGCGCCGGGACCGGACGTCGCCTGCCGCAAGCTTTCGGGCGGCAACCAGCAAAAGGTGGTGCTGGCCCGCTGGATGACGGCGGGCTCGAGGGTGCTCATCCTCGACCATCCGACGCGCGGGCTGGACGTCGGCGCCAAGGAGGAAGTCTACGACCTGATCCGCGACCTGAGCGACCAGGGCGTCGCCATCCTGCTCATCTCCGACACGCTGGAGGAGACGATCGGCCTGTCGCACACCGTGCTGGTCATGCGCGACGGCGAGATCACGGCGCGCCACGACGCCAGTCCCGGCAACAAGCCCGACCAGGTCGAGCTGGTCAAGATGATGGTGTGAGGCGGCGATGGACGGTCCCTATTCGCTGAGGAACTTCCTGGAAGCCGGCTGGATCCACGGTGCGATACCGCCCGCCCTGCTGGTCGTTCTGGTCATCCTCATCGAGCTTGCCGCGCCGGGGTTCCTCACGGGCGAGACGCTGGCGCTGCTGCTCAACAACACCGCGGTGTTGTTCATCCTCGCCACTGGCGTCACCTTCGTGATCCTGCTCGGCGGCATCGACCTGTCGATCCAGTCCGTGGCCTCGCTGGCCAGCGTGATCCTTGCGCAGCTCCTGCCCAGCGTCGGACTTCTGGCCTTCCCCGTCGCCATCCTCGCCGGCTTGGGCTTCGGGACGCTCAGCGGAATCGTCCATGTGAAGTTGCGCGTGCCTTCCTTCGTGGCGACGCTGGCGACGGCCGGCATCGTCACCGGCATGGCGCTGTGGATTTCGGATGGCCGCGCCATCACCATCGAGGAAGGCGGCCGCGCCGTCACTGCATGGATCAACGCCACGATCCTCGGTATCCCGGTGGTGGTGCTGCTCGCGGCGGCAGTCGGGTTGCTCAGCTTCCTCGCGCTGCGCTACACGCGCTTCGGACGCCAGAGCCTCGCGGTCGGGGCGGGGGAGCCGGCGGCCTGGGCGGCCGGCATCAATGTCGACCGCACCAAGATCGTCGCCTTTGCGGTGTCCGGCATGCTGGCGGCCATCGCCGGCGTAATTCTGGCGACCCGGCTGTCGAGCGGTTCGCCGGTGCTGGCCAACCAGCTCCTGCTGCCGGCCATCGCCGCCGTCATCGTCGGCGGCACGGCGATCACCGGCGGCCTCGGCGGCGTCGCCCGCACCGCGATCGGCGCGCTGATCATTTCGCTGGTGCGGATCGGCATGACCTTCGTCGGCGTCAACATCTTCGCCGAGAACATCGTCTTCGGCGCAGTGCTGATCATCGCGGTGGCCATCACCATCGACCGCTCGAAGATCGCGGTGATCAAGTGAGGAGCGGTAACAAGGCCATCCGGGAAAGGGCTCGCTCTTGCGCACCCCTCTCTGGCAGGCCAGAGGGGGGCAACGTGGAGCGCCCCCGCCTCACAGGAGGCAACCTACTGCATCGTATCCAGGCCGATGAGCTCGATCTTGTAGCCGTCCGGATCTTCCACGAAGGCGATGTGGGTGGTGCCGTGCATCATCGGCCCCGGCTTGCGCGGGATCCTGGCGCCGCGCTTCTCCAGTTCGGCGCAGACGGCGTAGATGTCGTGGACGCCGAGCGCCAGATGGCCAAAGCCGGTGCCGATCTCGTAGGGCTCTTCCCTGCCCCAGTTGTAGGTCAGCTCGACGACGGCGTGGCTGTCCTCCGGCCCGTAGCCGACAAAGGCGTTGGTGAACTTGCCGCCCGGATAGTCGTCACGGCGCAGCAGCTTCATGCCGAGCACTTCGGTGTAGAAAGCGATCGACCTGTCGAGGTCAAGCACACGGATCATGGTGTGCATGTAGCGGAATTCCGGAGCGGCGGCGGCCATTCTAACTATCCTCCCATATTGGATAATTTCGGTCCTGATTGCTTCTGTCGCGTACCGGGGGAAAACTGCCCGGCGCTTGATGTTCCAAATCAGGGTTGTATGATAACACGACAAGAACGTCGGCTGTCCAGAGAATTCCGACGGGTGGAGTGCGTGGAATGAATGTTGCCCCGAAGCGGCACGAAGAGGCGCTCGCCGCGCTGGCCGGCGTTCTGCCGGAAGGGGGCCTGCTCACCCGCACCGAGGACCTGGAACGGTACAGCCGCGACATGTCCGGCGATCATTTCGGCCGGCCGCTCGCGGTCGCCCGTCCCGCCACGACGGAGGAGGTGTCGGCCCTGCTTTCGCGCTGCCATGCCGCGCGCATCCCGGTCGTGCCGCAGGGCGGCCTCACCGGGCTGGTCGGCGGGGCGATAGCCGAGGAGGGCCAGGAACTGGTCGTGTCGCTGGAGCGGATGAACAGGGTTCGCTCCGTCGACCCGATAAACTTCGCAATGATCGTGGAAGGCGGCTGCATCCTGGAGGAAGCCAAGCGGGCGGCAGCGGAACAGGACTGCCTGCTGCCGATCACGTTCGGTTCGCAGGGAAGCTGCCGGATCGGCGGCAACGTGGCCACCAATGCCGGCGGCTTCAACGTGCTGCGCTACGGCATGACCCGCGACCTCGTGCTCGGGCTGGAAGTCGTGCTGCCCGACGGCCGGATCTGGAACGGCCTCAAGGTGCTGCGCAAGGACAATCGCGGCTACGACCTGAAGCAGCTGTTCATCGGCAGCGAGGGCACGCTGGGGATCGTGACGGCGGCGGCGCTGAAGCTCTTTCCCCGCCCGACGCAGGTGGAGACCGCGCTCGTCGGGCTGCGCTCGGTAGAGGACGCGATGACGCTCTACGCGCGTGCCCGGCGGGAATGCAGCGACCTCATCAGCGCCTTCGAGCTGTTGCTGCGCCGCTCGATCGACATCACCCTGCGCTCCCGGCCGGATCTCGGCGATCCTCTCGGCCGTTCCTACCCCGTCTACGTCTTGATCGAAGCCTCCGCAGGAGGGCGTCTCGACCTCCACGCGCTGATGGAGGACTTCCTCGCCGGATCCGCCGATCTCGTGGAAGACGGCGTGCTTGCGGTGAGCCACGCCCAGGCGGACCGCCTGTGGCTCTACAGGGAGGTGATGGTCGAGACGCAGGGGCGCGGCGGCCGCTTCCTGCGCACGGACGTCTCGGTCCCGATCTCACGGCTGGCGGATTTCGTCGACGAGGCGCTTCGCGAACTCGGCAACGCCGTGCCAGACGCACAGCCCGTCACCTACGGCCATGTCGGCGACGGGAACCTGCACCTCAACGTCGTGCCGCCGCCGGGGCTGGATGCGGACGCGACCGATCGGCTGTTCCATCAGGCCGAGGCCGTGATCTTTTCGGTCGTGGATCGCTTCGGCGGCTCGATCAGCGCCGAGCACGGCATCGGCAGGGTGAAGCGCGAGGCCTTCCTCGAGCGCGTCGATGCCGTGTCGCTCGACCTTGCGACGCGGCTGAAACAGGCCCTCGATCCGCGTCACCTGCTGAGCGACGGCCGCATCCTGCCGGCACGGCCCAACCGTCATTGAAAGCAAGGCGTGGGAATGACTCTGAAACTCGACAAGGTGAACCGCGGTCCGCATCTCTCGACCCTGGTCGCGAGTTCGATCAGCCGCGAGATCGCGGAGGGACGGCTTAAGCCGGGCGATCAATTGCCGACCGAACAGGCGCTGGCCGCGACGTTCGGCGTCAGCCGCAACGTGGTGCGCGAGGCGATCGCGCGCCTGCGCTCGGAAGGCCGCATCTGGTCGCAGCAGGGCCGCGGCGCCTTCGTGGCGGACGCGCCGAACGGCACCGTGCTGACGATTGATTACGAGGCATTGCAGCGGGCGGATTCTTTCCGAAGCCTGTTCGAACTGCGCGGCATCCTGGAAGTCCAGGCGGCAGCGCTGGCGGCGAAGCGGCGTACCGACGCCGACATCGCCATCATGAAGGCCGCGCTGGAAGCAATGCGCACGGCCCCCTACGGCAGCGTTGCATGGCTCCGCAACGACCTGGAATTCCACCGCGCCGTCGCCGAGGCGACCCGCAACGCCTATATGGGCCAGTTCCTCGTCTTCGTGTCGGAGCGCGTGCGCGAGAGCATCCTCGCGGCCGGCAACCAGCAGAAGTCGGACGACATGGCGAGCATCACGATTGGGGAGCACGAGCGTATCCTGGCGGCGATCGCCGCCGGCGACGAGGATGCGGCCCGGCTTGCCATGCAGGAACATCTCGCCGGTGCCGCCTGCCGCGTCGGCCTGCCCGGCATCGACCTCCCGCCTACCCCGGAGGCGGGCGCCGCGAGGCCGCAGCAGACGTCGCACTGAGGTCGAAGCCCGGCGCGGCTACCCGTTCACCCGCCGGGCGGTCGCCAGCACGCGCATCGCCACGCAGGCCGCGCCATAGCCATTGTCGATGTTGCAGACCGAAAGCCCCGGCGCGCAGCTGGCCAGCATGGCGTTCAATGCCGTACGCCCACCTTCGGTCGCGCCGTAGCCCACCGAGGTCGGCACGCAGATCAACGCGCCGGAGACCAGCCCGCCGAGAACGGACGCGAGCGCGGCATCCATGCCCGCGACCGCTATGACGATCGGATGGGACCGGATCTCCTCCAGCCGCGCCGTCAGCCGCCACAGGCCCGCGACCCCTATATCGGCGATGAAGCCGGCCTCGATGCCGGCAAAGCGCAGCGCGCGCTCCGCCTCCCGCGCCACCGGAACGTCGGAAGTGCCGGCCAGGACGATGGCGACGTCGCCCCGCGAGGTCACCTCGGCCGGCTCGCCGAAGAAGCCTGTGCGCGAGACGGCGCAGTAGTCGATCGCGCCGCGATGCGCCTCGGACAGCGCGGCGAAGGCCTCCGGTTCCAGCCGGGTGAGCAGCATCGACCGTCCCGCCTCGGCGGCGAGGTCCAGGAGCTTCCCGATCTGCTCCGCCGACTTGCCGGCGCAGAAGACGGCTTCGGCGAGACCGATGCGCTCCTCGCGCGCGAAATCGAGCACGATCTCGCTCACGCCGGCGCTCCGACGAAGGCGCTTCCCGTCCTGTAGGCGGTGAAGCCGACCGGCTGACCCGCCAGGCGGGCCGGCAGAAGCGGCCGGATCTTCCCGGCCAGCGCATCACGGACACACTGGTCGGTGCGCTGCAGCGCCTCGCCGTCCAGCTCGATGACGATCCCTGCGCTGCGAACGCGGCAGCGCACCGTGCGCGGGTCGAGGGCCGACGCGACGAGCCGCTCGACCGCGTGGATGGCGGCCAGCACGTCCGTCTCTATCGGGATCGCCGTCTCGACACGGCTGGAGAGGCATGGCGAGGCCGGCAGCGAGGAAATCGAACCCAGCCCGAGTTCCGCAGCCAGCCGGCGCACGGCGCGCTTGTCCATTCCCGCCTCGACATAGGGATGCCGCACGCCATGCTTGCGGGCGGCCACCAGGCCCGGCCGGTACTCGCCGAGATCGTCGGTATTCGTGCCCGAGACGATCTGGCTGTCGGTCCGCGCCGCGATGGCGTCGTAAAGATGGCCCTTGCAGAAGAAGCAGCGGTCGACCGGATTGCCGAGATAGTTCGGGTCGGCAAACTCGCCGGCATCGAACACCAGGAGGCGCCAGCCCTCGCGCGCCGCAAGCTCGCGCACGCGCTCCGTGGCCTCCGGCGGCACGGCGGGCGATACCGCATGCGCAAGGGTGGCGCGCGCTCCCAGCAGGCGATGCGCCTGCACTGCCAGCGTCAGCGAATCCACGCCGCCGCTGACCGCGACGGTTACGGCCCGCATTTCCCGCAGGATCGCGCCCAGTTCGGTGCCTGCCCGGTCCATCAATCCTCCGCCATGGCTTCGGCGGTGCGCCGAACGACTTCCCGGGTGCGCCGGTCGCCGGCCGGCGCGATGTCATCGGCCTCGGCCTTGTGCGTCAGGCCGCCGGGGCGCTCTGCCGATTTCAGGCGCACCCGGCGTCCACCGACCTCCACCGCCGATGGAACGCGGGGCAGTTCGCTGCGCTCGACGACGCCGTGGCGGATGCCGATGGTCGTGGTCTCGTCGAAGGCGGCGGAGACCACCGCATCGAGCGCCTCGGGCCGCGCCAGAATGCGGACATGGCTCATCATGCGGCCCTTCTTGCCGAACACCGGCGCCTGCACCACGTCGAGCACGTCGGGGCGAGCGCGCAACCGGTCGAGGCCGAGGGCGAGGTCCTCGCTCGTCTGGTCGTCGATCTCGAATTCCAACACCGCGACGCGGCCGGCCGGAACCGACGCCCCGGCCTCGGCGAAGGCAAGCACTCGCAGGCAGTTGCTGATGCCCGGAAGGCTCCGCGCCCCGAAACCGAAGCCGGAACCGACCAGTTTGCGCGGCTTCGACGACGCAGGTTGGCGGCAGAGGTGGCGCAGGATCGCCGCCCCCGTCGGGGTCACGCGCTCGCCGGGTACCCCGTCATCGACAGTCGGGAAGCCTTCCAGCAACAGCGCGGTCGCCGGCGCCGGAACCGGCAGCGGACCGTGGGCGGTCATGACGCGGCCGGACCCCAGCGGCAACGGCGCGGTGGAGCAAGCCGTTACCTCCAGCGCGTCTAACAGCCAGGCCGTCGCGACGATGTCGGCGATCGAATCCCAGGCTCCGACCTCGTGGAAACGCACATCGTCCGAGGACACGCCGTGCACCCGCGCTTCGGCCTCGGCGAGATGGGTGAAGATCGCTACCGCATGGCTGATGACGGCGGGCCCCAGCGGCGCGCCCTCCAGCGCCTCGCGGATGTCGCGCCACGCGACGTGGTCGTGGCTGTGCCCATGACCGTGATCATGCCCGTGGTGGTGGTCGTGATGATGGTGATGTCCGTTGTCGTGGGTCGCGTGATCATGGTGGTGGTGATCGTGGTCGCCTTCGCCCTTGCGCGAGACCACGAAGCGGCGTCCCGACAGGATGCCGTCATTGTGAGGGCGAAGCTCGGCAGAAACGCCTTCGAGCAGCGGGCAGCGCGACAGCGCGGCGAACAGACCCTCCGCCAGTTCCGGTTTCAGGTCGAGCAAGGCGGCGACCATCATGTCGCCGGCGACGCCACCCAGCGGGTCGAAATGAAGCTGCAACGGAAAAAGCCTCTCCTCGTGTGTGGGCGCAGAGCATTCTGCCCACGGCGTCCCGCGTCAAGGGCGACGGCGGCTTCGGCATCATGTTGCCCCCATGAGACATCCAGGACATGCGCGCCGTGTTGCGGGCCATGGCACGTGGTACGATCCTCGGCACGAATCGGATGGAGGACGTGGCAAGCATATGCGCGATCGCAACGAGGTGGTTTTCGACGCGATCGAGCAGGCGCCCAACCTGCGCAGCGGTCTCGTGGACACGCTGGCCGCGCAGATCGAGGCCGGCGAACTCGCGCCGGGGCAGCGCCTGCCCACCGAGCAGGAAATCGTCAACGCCACAGGCGTCAGCCGCACGGTGGTGCGCGAGGCGCTGGCGTCGCTGCGCGCCCGGGGCCTGATCGTGACACGGCAGGGTCTCGGGGCCTTCGTGGCCAAGGACCTGCCCCCGAAGACCTACTCCATCGTGCCGACCGACCTGGAGTCGATCGACGCGGTGATGCGCGTGCTTGAGCTGCGCATCGGGGTGGAAACGGAAGCGGCGGCGCTGGCGGCCGAACGCCGCACGGACGCCGACCTCGCGGCAATGACTGAGGCGCTGGAGGCCATCACCCGATCCATCAGATCGGGCGGAACGGGATCGGAGGAGGATCTGAATTTCCACCGGGCGATCTCGAAGGCCACCGCCAACCCGAATTTCACGCGGCTCTTCGACACGTTCGGTTCGGCCCTGATCCCGCGCCAATGGGCCCGCTTCGACCAGATGACCGAGCGCCAGCGCGAGAACCACGCCGACCGGATGCAGGACGAGCACCAGATCATCCTCGCCGCAATAGCGGCAGGCGACCCGAACGCGGCGCGGCGGGCCATGCGCTTGCATCTCACCCGCTCTTACCGCCGCTTCGAGACCCTGCGCGACAAGACCGCCCAGGCCGACACGCGCGCTCCGTAGCAGCCCGTTGTCGGGCCGGGGGCTGCCGCCTCCTCCCGCACAGGCACGCCTCGTCTCGGCCTCAGCTTGGCCTGCGAGCGCGCACCACCGCGTAGGCATCGAGCGAAACTGTCCGCGATGCCAGCGGCTCGAGCCTGTCGAGCAGGTCCGGCCGTTCGCTTGCCGCGACGAACGAGGCCGCGTCCAGGACGGCAGCCGCCCCAAAGCCTTCCGGAAGCGTCGCCTCCAGCCTGTTCGGCGAGGGATTGCAGAGCCAGATCTCCGTCCCGTCGGGCGTGGTGGCGGCGAGGCCACGGACGGCTCCCGGAACGGATGACTGCAGCGACAGGAGCGGGCTGCCCCTGAGCTTCGCCAAACCGCGCAGGATGTGCCAGACGGGATAGAGCTCGCCCCGGCCCTCGAACCAGGGCTGCGGGAAGGATGTCGGCACGGACAATACGCCGAACGGCCCCACCGCGCCGCCCAGCGCAATGGCGTCGGCGGTCCGCGCGAAGGCGGCGAAATAGCCCAGGTTCCAGGCCGCCCCCATGATGCCGCGCTGGCGCGGGTCGTTGAAGTTGACCGCCTGCCTGATGTTGCCGGGATTGGCGACCGGAGCTTCGCCATAGGGGTTGTCGCGCAATCCGATCGCCGACGGGCCGACCGAATAGGGCAGTCCCCTCGTGATGGTGGGCAGCGTGCGGACGATGTGCGGCAGGCACTCGAGCGTTTCCATCATCGAGCGGTCGTCGCCGGCATGGAAGATCGCCGCGGTGGTGAAGGTCACGAGGTCGAGCGCCTCGGTCGGCGGACGCTTGCGGTTCAGCTCGGTGAAGAAGCTGAACATGCCGCCACCGATGCGCGACTTCGGAAAGGCCCTGCGCGCTGCGGCGTAGAGCTTCGCCGCATCCGGCGCCGGCGGCCAGGCACTGCCCGGCAGCGTGCATTTGAGGTCGGGAGCCGGCGAGACCATCACCGTCGTGAACGGATGGCCAAGACTGGCCGCTACCTCGCCCAGGGCAGCGATTTCCGCCGCGGCGCCACCGTCGTCCACATGCTCTATCACCGCCTCGAGCCAGGCCTCGGCGCCCATCGCCGCGGCCACCTCGACCTGCCGGCCAAGCGTCTCGCGCCCGTGGCCGCGCCGTGGATCGTGGTGGCAGATCACATGCGCGGCGCCCAGCCCGCGGAGCGTCGCCCCATGATCGAGGGCGGCGGGCGCATCTTCCGGCTGCAGTCCCACCCCGAGCGGCGGCACGCTGCCCTGCGGCTCGCCCAGCGCCACGGCCACGCCGACGCCCGCCTGCCGCGACGAGGTCTTCGGCGAGCCCGTGACGGTCAGGGTGATCTTCTGCTCGACGACTTCCCCGGCCTCGATACGGTAGGGCCACGGCAGCGCAAGCGGCCGGACATATGTCTTGTACGAGGCGTCGGTCCAGTTCCGCTGGTCCTCCATCTCGAAGGTGTCGCCCTCCATCAGGCAGCTCACACGCTGGCCGCCAGGCGTGTGGTGGATGATCTCGCGCAAATCCATCATCGGCTGGACCGGATCGATCTCCACCGGGAACCGGGTTTCGACCTTCTCGCCAGTGGTGTGCATGATCGTCGCAGGCGATCCGCTGACGCCCTCGATCGGATGCAGGACGACGAACCCCGTGCGGTTGGTAAGAAGCCCGGTCTGCGTCGTGCCCCGACCGGCATAGGTGAGCACGCCGTCAGCACTGCCGTCGATCGCCACGGAATAGGCGAAGCGTTCGCCCTTGGCCGCGACACCCGCGCGATAGGAGATCCGGAATCGACTGCCCTCCTCCTCGATGCGGAGATCGGAGATCTCCGGGATCAGCGTCGCCCAGTCCTTGTCGCGGACCACGAAGGAGACGGCGCGGATGACCTCCTCGCCGTTCATGCGGATGTCGCGCAGGTTCGCGCCATCGAAAAGGACGCTGAGCGGTCCGGCCTTCAGCAGCCGCTCCTCGGCAGGCGGTTCCTCAGTGCCGTAGAGGCGGATGGCGCGGGAGGGGTCGGGTTTCGTCATGGCGTTCTCACGTTTCAGACGCGGCGTGATCTCCAGGTGATGAGGCGCTCGGCGAGCAGGGCAAGGATGATGATCGCGCCGATGGCCGTGCCCTGCCAGAACGGCGAGACGCCGAGCAGGTTGAGGCCGTTGCGCAGCATCACCATGATCAGGACGCCCATCAGCGTGCCGAAGATCGAGCCGCGTCCGCCATAGAGGCTGGCCCCGCCGATCACCACGGCGGCGATGGCGTCGAGCTCGAGCTGGTTGCCGCCGATCGGGTCGGCCGACATGATCTGCGCCAGAGAGAAGGTCATCGCGGTCGCTGCCAGCGCGCCGGAGGCGACATAGGGGAAGATCGAATAGAAACGCGTGTTCAGGCCGGCGGCGCGCGCGGCCTCGATGTTCGAGCCGACCGCGTAGATGGTGCGGCCGCCCTTCGAATAGGTCAGCCATGCCCAGGTGGCGATGTAGAGCCCGATCAGGAAGATGACGTTGGTGGGAATGCCGAGCACCGTCGTGTAGACGATGTCCTGCAGCCCCATGGGCAGGCCCGAGATGGAGCGTTGCCCGGAGACGATGTAGGCGAGGCTGCGCCCCATCGCCATCACGCCGAGCGTCACCACGAAGGGCGCCAGCCCGAACACGGCGATGAGGACGCCGGAAAACAGCCCGATCAGCCCTCCGCAGGCAATCGCGAGCACGATCGCCACCGGAATCGGGAATTCCTTCAGGAGCAGCGCGAGGATGATGCCCGTCAGGCCGGCAACGGAGCCGACCGAGAGATCGATGCCGCCCGTCAGGATCACCAGCGTCATCCCGACCGCGACGATGCCCAGCACCACCGATTGGTCGAGGATGTTGAAGACGTTCCGCTCGGTGAAGAAGTGCGGCGAGATGAAGGAGAGGATGATCGCCAGCACGACGGCGAGTCCGAGCATCCGGAACTCCAGCGTGTTGGCGAGCTTGCGTATCGCCAGGGATCGGTTGGGCGTGCTCATGCGTCGATCTCTGCGTCCTGAGGCGTTTCGAACAGGCCCGCCATGCGGGCGGAAAGGGATCCGGGGTCAGGCAGCCGCGAACCCGGCGGCAGGCTGAGGCCGATCCAGCCGAGATCGTGGCCCCTGCGGTTGGACAATCGCGTCAGCAGCGTGGAACGGCCGTCCGCCTCGGTCACGAAGCCCGGCCCGCGCCGTTCGAGCGCAACCGGGATGGCGGTCTCGCGGGCGAGGTAGACGTGCCCGGCGGCAAGCCCCATCGCTTCCTTCGCCCCCGCTTCGGCGACGGACAGGCACACGAAGCGATCGTCGTCGATCAGTCCCCAGAAGGCGGTGCCGCCGTGGCTGGCGACCAGATCGCGCAGGAACGCGGCGTTGCGCTCGGCCGAGCTTCGCGGTGCCGCCAGCAGCGTCAGGCTCTCCTCGCTGAGGGTCGAAGCAGGCAGTTCGGCGATGGTGTAGCCGTCGCTGACCACCACGATGCGTTCACACACACCCAGCAGTTCCTCGAAATCGGAGGAGATGACCACCACGGCGATGCCGCGTTCGGCAACCTCGCGCAGCAGCTCGTAGATCGTCTGGCGGGTGCCGATGTCGACGCCCTTGGTCGGCTCGTCGAGGATCAGCACTTCCGGCTCGATCAGCAGCCATCGCGCGATGATGACCTTCTGCTGCATGCCGCCGGAGAAATGCAGCAGGTTTGCATCCATGCGGTCGGCGGGCAGGCCGAGGCGCTCGATCAGCTCCCTCGCCTGCTTGCGGCGCGCCGCGTGGCCGCGGCCGAACCCCTTGTGCCTGCCCATCTGCGCAAGGAAGAGGTTCTCGCCGACGTTCATGTCCGGCACGATGTTCTGGGCGCGGCGGTCCTCTGCGACCATGCCGAGCCCGGCGCGGATTGCGGCAATCGGGCTGTTCGGCGGTATCTCCCTGCCGCCCACCAGAACCTTTCCGGCACTTCGATGGCGCAGTCCGAAGATTGCCTCCGCGCTTTCCGAGCGGCCCGCGCCGACGAGGCCGCCGAGGCCGAGGATCTCGCCCTTGCGCACGGCGAAGGAGACGTCGCGCACCGCGGGGGGAGCGGAGAGCCCCCTCACCTCCAGCGCCACCGGCCGCTCCCCCGCCGCGCTTGCCGCCGGCGCCTTGCGATAGACATTGCCGATGTCCCGCCCGACCATGTGGCGGATGATGTCGGCCTGGGTCAGCCCCGCCGTGGGCACGCCCTCGGCGACCGTCCGCCCCTCGCGCAGGATGGTGACGCGATCGGTGATGGCAAACACTTCCTCGAGCCGGTGCGAGACGAATCCGAGCGCCTTTCCGCTGTCCCTCAGCCGCGCCATGATGTCGAACAGGGCGTCGACCTCGGTGGGAGAGAGGGAGGCTGTCGGCTCGTCGAAGATGACGAGATCGGCGTTTAGGGCCAGCGCCTTGGCGATCTCGACGAGCTGGCGCTGCGCGGCCGAGAGCCGGCGCACCTCCATGTCGAGCGGCAGAACGTGGTCGTGGCCGAGTTCGGAGAGGATCGCCTGCGCCTTCTGCCGCAACTGCGCGAAGGACAGGCGGCCGGGCATCGCGTAGCTCGGAAGGAAGATGTTCTCGAGCACGCTCATGTCGGGCGCCAGGCTGGTTTCCTGCGCCACCAGCGCGATGCCGGAGCGGAGCGCATCGCGCGCCGAGCCCACGACGAGCGGGGCGTTCTTGTAGAGAATCTCGCCCGAAGTTGGCGGCAGATGACCGCAGATGATCCTGGAGAGCGTCGACTTGCCGGCGCCATTGGCGCCGAGGAGCCCGCAGATCTCGTGCCGCCGCAACGTCATCGTCGCGTCCTTCAGCGCATGGGCGCCGCCGAAGACGCGCGTCACCCCGCGGGCAACGAGCAAGGGCTCTCGGTTCGTGCTGTCTGACATGTGCTGCGGAATTCCGGAAAGCGTCCGGGAGCGCTCGCTCCCGGACATGGATCGGTCAGGCGGGTGTCGCCATCACATCTCGTTGGCGAACACCGTCTCCTTGATGATCGGGAGTTCCTGCTCGATGTTGGTGCTGGTCACGATCTTGATCGGCACCAGGATTTCCTTCTCCGGCGTCTTGCCCGAAAGGTGCGCGATCATGGCCCGACCGGATTCCTGTCCCATCAGGTAAGGCTGCTGCATACCCGAGACGACGAGCTCGCCCGACTGCAGCAGCGGCACGAACTCCGGAACGCCGTCAAAGCCTGCAACCAGCACCTCGCCGGTGAGACGCGCCGCCTTGAGCGCCTGCAGGGCGCCGAGCGTCGGGCCGTCGGTCTGGATGAACATGCCCTTCATGTCCGGGTTGGCGGTGGTCATGTCCTGGGTGAACTTGAAGGTCTCGTCAGCGGTGTAGGTCTGCATCTGCTGCAGGCCGGCTTCCTTGGTGATGCCTGCTTCCGCCATCGCGTCCTTGAAGCCCTTGGTGCGGGCCTGGCCGTTGAGGCGGGCCTGGCTGATGCCGACGATGCCGACGCTGCCGTCCTGCTTGCCAGCGGCCTTCATCGCTTCCGCCAGGGCCTTACCGACGCCGTTGGCGCCCTGGTAGTTGTCGGAGATGATGAAGGAAACGTAGTCGCCGCTGTCGGTGCCGATGTCGGCAATGACGACCGGGATGTTGGCCTGCTTGGCGAGGTCGAGCACGGCAGGCGCGGTGGAGCTGTCGGTCGGCGAGATGATGATCCCGGCAACACCGCGCGCGATCGCGTCCTTCGCGTTCTTGAGCTGGGTCTGGGCGTTGTTGCCCGAATCCAGCGCCTGGTAGGTGTAGCCCTCCGCGGTGACGACATTCTCGACGCCCTTGGAGAGATAGCGCCAGAAGGCGAGGTCCAGGCCCGGGGTCAGGTAGACCAGCTCCTTGGACTGGGCGAGCGCCGCGCTTGCGGTGCCGGCGAGGCCGGCCAGCGCGGTGGCGCCGGCGATGGTAAGTGTGGCGAACAGGCGTCTTGTCAGCATTGAACTCCTCCTGGTTTTTGCTGAAAGGTCCTCCGGCAGTCCCCTCCTATCCCTCGTGCGGGGACTGCGCGAAAAGCTGTCTTGTCGTGGTGTAGATGCGGGTTTCGTGCGCGGCGAAGGCGCGCGCCGCCGCCTCGGAGTCGTGCGCCGCAAGCCCCGCAAGGATGGCGCGGTGGTCGGCTATGCTCGTCGCGATCCTCGACGGCTGGGCGACGGCCCTGCGCCGGTAGTCGAGAAGATAGGAGTAGAGATCAGCCGCCATGTCGGCCAGGGCGGCGTTGCCGCTGGCCCGGTAGATGGCGATGTGGAACTCGCGATCGCAGATGAGGAAGCGCACCGGGTCGTCGATCGCGGCTTCCTGCGCCTCGATGGACTTGCGCAGCATGGTGACCGTGGCCGGCTCGATGCGCTGGGCCGCGGCCCGGACCACCTTGTCCTCGATCAGCAGGCGCGCCTCATGCACGTCCTCGAGGCTGTACCGGGAAATGTCGCGATAGCGCGCCGACTGGACCGCGAGGTCGCCGACGTCGGTCGAGACGACCACCGTGCGCGTCCCGTGGGTTACCGAGAGAATGCCACGCGTCGAAAGGATCAGGATGGCGCCGCGCACCGTCTCGCGGCTGACTGAAAGGGCGGCCGCCAATTCCCGCTCGCTCGGCAGGGAATCGCCCACGTCCAGGATTCCCGTCGCAATCAACGTCGCGATCTTCTGGACCACGAAATCCTTCACCGACTGCTTCGGAACGCCGCCGAACGAGCCGCCTTCCTCCGTCAGGATCGCGCGGAAATCCATCTCCTCCCCCAACCGGCACGTTCCAGTGGTCCGGTTGATGTACCAGTAGACCTGCTACATGGGCACGTCAATAGAGCGTCAGCGGGGGGGGGGGCTGGATAATCCAGCGGCCCAAGAGAAGCGATCAAACGATCAAGGCCGAACAGGGCCAGAATAAGTCTGGAATCTCCCTTCGTTGTCCATCGAGATGTAGGCTCGATGTCCCCGTTGTCCCACAACCAGGAACACTAAATTCATCTCGTCATTGCCGAGCCAGCGCAATCGTTCCCCCCCGGGGCCAACATGGGTGGCGTCTTTCGCAGCAGTCTCGGTTATCCCGCATTCTCGCAGGAACCGAGCGTTGTGTGCCGCTATGGCAAAGGTCCGTTTGCGCCGCGGCCGTAGAGCCAACCCCCAGACTATTCCAATCGTTAGGAGGAGAGTTGCCCACATCGCAGCATACAGCAGGGCCGCTGCAACGCCCCCTATGGGATCAGTTTCATTATAGGTGAAAAGCAACAGGCATCCCCATGCCATGGCGACACCAACCGCAAGGAGAAGGCAATTCCCCAATACTGTCTTGAAGATTGTGGCGAGAAGCCTCCGGTCATGGCCTTGGGTAAACCCCTTGCCTGCCAAGATGGGCAATACGACTGCCCCAAATAACACGACGATGGCGAAGGCTTGGGATACGTTCTTGCGTACCCATCGCCAGAAATCCTGTCCCGCCGACGCGCCGAAGCCAAAGGCTGCCGCCGAAGCCAGACTGTTTGATAAGAAACTACGCTTCATGCACGCGCCACCCGACGCGCCAGCCTTACAGCTGTTCTCAAAGTCCTGAACGTCAGCCAAACCGCCCAAGCGAGCCACCCGACAACGCTCATCAGTGCTGCAATCACCGTCCAAATAAGCTTTCCAAGGCGGATTGCCTTCTTTCCGAACATTCGAACAATCGCAGTCGTACGCTTCCCGGCCTTGGCCGCCAGCTTCTGAAATCTTTGAACGTCGGCTAATGTGTCTGACGCGGAAATCACCCCGATTGCAGCCTTCATGCCGAGCGTAGAGGCGACGTCGGATACGCTCGAAATCATGTCCATGAGAGGGTCCAAGCCCCCGGGGCGATATATCTCCTTCACAGCTTCTGCAAACTGTTTGGTATCCACGGGCGAAAGGCCATCGAGCGCTTTGCGGATCTCGTCCGGCGACATCTCCATTGGTGATCTTTCCCGGAACTGACTGAAAACTTGTCGTGCCTGTGAGAACGACGGCATCTTGATCATTGCCGTAATCTGGGTGGATGAGAACACTTTACGTGCAGCATCAAGGTCGATCGCTTGGCCTGCCGTAGCCACCACCTGGCGAAGAAGGCCGGACGTAAGAACCTGGCCCCTTGCGAACGCTGTTCGAGATAGCTTGATGGATGTCTTAAACGCGCTCGCCCCCACTTCGGCTGCTTGAAGACCCGGAACGGGAGCGACGTACGTCGCCGTAGTAATGATACCGACCCCTGATAAGGCCAGCACCGCTAGGTCGAAGTCTCCGCCGGTCACAAAGGCGTAGCCATTCACCGACGCATCGCGGATGTCGCCAACGACCACCAAATCGGATGCGACGGAACCAGCCACCTCCCATCCGTTGTTGACACTTCCCTGTATGAAACCCTTGCCAAAGGAGAACCAATTATTGAGAATCCATTCATTCTCTAGGCGATCGATCTGCTCCAGGATTTCCACAGGTAATTCGACGCCATTCTCCTCGGCCAACTCCGCGATTGCACGAGCATCCTCGACATCGTTTTCTGCTATCGCCTCCTGCGCATATTGTGCATACTCTTGGGGACGAAGGTAAGCTAGACGATACTGACTGATAGAGAACGGATCAGTATACTGAAGGGCAAGCAACGCTGCGCGCGCCCAGGGCGACGCAACAAAGGCTGCAGCAGACACCGCGAGCGATGCCCAGCTCAAAAGCGCAAAAATTCTCCGCACAAACTGCCTCCGCCACTTTCGTCTGCAAATAACCGGCGGCAGCAGCGTTGTCATTGTGCAGTTGACATCCGAAATATTGGCCCACCGGGCGACCATTGCGCCCGAGGTAGCCGCACCGCGCGCTGCCAGTCGCCGACCGAAAAATGTCGGCACACCGCGAGATTGGGCTTAATATCTATCAGTGGGATAAGATGGTGCTGCGAGAGAGGATTGAACTCTCGACCTCTCCCTTACCAAGGGAGTGCTCTACCACTGAGCTACCGCAGCCGATCAATTGCGGCGGCTTCTGCCACATCGAATCGCCGAGCGCAAGGCGTTCCGCTCTGGCTCATCTCGTCGCGGGGTGCGGATCGCCGCTGACCCTGCGGAAATGGCGGTTCGCGCTTGCGGCGGAAGCTCGTATGAATAGAAGGCGGGTGTGGAAATCGCGGGTCACAAGCAATAGACGCCGGACAAGACGATGGCTGGCAGGAAAGAGGACAAGACCGGGGCGACAAGCAGGGCGGAGCGGCTTGCCCAGGAGCTGCGCGCGAATCTCGCGCGGCGCAAGGCTCAGGCGCGCGAGCGCAGCGCCCAGGCGGTTTCGGGCGCGGACCGGCCGAAGGACAGCACGCAGGTGCAGTCCGGTGCGCATCCGGCCGACGGCGATCGCCAGGACGCCTGAACACAGTTTCTTCGCAATCGCGTGATCAGTGGCGGAGGCTGCGGCGCCAGGGGCGCATTTCCACCCGGGCCCAAGCTGCGCTATGGCGCGGTATTCAGCCGGATCGGAGCGGCACGGTGATTCGTGCGCGAGAGAGCGGGGTTTCATGGACAGGATAAGGCTGGTCGGCGGTAACAAGCTTCACGGGCGCATCCCGATCTCGGGGGCGAAGAATGCCGCCCTGCCTCTGATGATCGCGTCGCTGCTCACCGACGACACGCTCACGCTCGAGAACGTGCCGCACCTGGCCGACGTCGAGCAGCTCATCCGCATCCTCGGCAATCACGGCGTCGACTATTCCGTCAATGGCCGGCGCGAGAAGCAGCAGGAAGGCTATTCCCGCACCATCAACTTCACGGCCCGGAACATCGTCGACACCACCGCGCCCTACGAACTCGTCTCCAAGATGCGCGCCAGCTTCTGGGTAATCGGCCCGCTGCTCGCCCGCATGGGGACGGCAAAGGTTTCGCTGCCCGGCGGATGCGCCATCGGCACGCGCCCCGTTGACCTCTTCATCGAAGGCCTCCAGGCGCTCGGTGCGAATATTGACGTCGAGGGCGGCTATGTCTTGGCCGAGGCCAGGAACCGCCTCACCGGCAACCGCTACGTCTTCCCGAAGGTTTCCGTCGGCGCCACGCACGTGCTGCTCATGGCCGCGACACTTGCCCGCGGCCAGACGGTTCTTGAGAACGCCGCGCGCGAGCCGGAGGTGGTCAACCTCGCCGAATGCCTCACGGCTATGGGCGCCAAGATCTGGGGCGCGGGAACCTCGACCATCACCATCGAGGGCGTGGAGTCCCTGGCGGGCGCCCGCCAGAAGATCATCCCGGACCGCATCGAGACCGGCACCTACGCCATGGCGGTGGCCATGACCGGCGGCGACGTGATGCTCGAGGGGGCGCGCGCCGACCTGCTGCAGGCGGCGCTCGACGTGATCGCCGAGACCGGAACGGAGATCCAGCCGACCAACACCGGCATCCGTGTCACGCGCAACGGCCAGGGCATCCAGCCGGTCGACGTCACCACGGCGCCGTTCCCGGCCTTCCCCACCGATCTGCAGGCGCAGTTCATGGGGCTGATGACCAAGGCCGAGGGCCGGTCGCGCATCACCGAGACGATCTTCGAGAACCGGTTCATGCATGTGCAGGAACTCGCGCGCCTCGGGGCCCACATCACTCTGTCCGGCCAGACCGCGACGGTCGAGGGCGTCAAGGCGCTGAAGGGTGCGCCGGTCATGGCGACCGACCTTCGCGCGTCGGTCTCGCTGGTGATCGCCGCGCTTGCGGCCGAGGGCGAGACCATCGTCAACCGCGTCTATCATCTCGATCGCGGTTTCGAGCGGCTCGAGGAAAAGCTCTCCGGCTGCGGCGCCGAGATCGAGCGCCTGAGCTCCTGACCGGTTGCTGCTTGACCGCGCGGACGGCCGCAATCCTTCCTGGCCAACTCCGCACGGTTGCAGCCGCCGCCAACTCCGCCTAGTTAGCCCGGGTGTGGTCGGAGTCCTGCCGGGATGGAACTGCTCAAGCTGGTCGCGCTGGATGAGGAGGATCTGACGATCCTGTCCTCGCATGCACAGGATGCCGTGATGAAGGTCGGCGACCTGCGCTACGACCCCAAGACCGCGCGCTTCATCATGCCGCTCTACCGCTACGTCTGGGAGGGGCGTTCACGGACGCCGGAGCGGCGCAACAGCGTGCTGGATTTCGGGCGTGTCACGGCGGTGCGCAGCAGCGGCGTGCCGAAGGAAAAGCCGCAGGAGGTGCTCTCGCTTCTGGCGATCCGCTTCGAAGCAGGAGATGCACCGTCCGGGACGATCGAACTGGTCTTTTCGGCGGACGCGACGATCCGGCTCGAGGCCGAATGCATCGAGGCGCGTCTCGCCGATCTCGGCGGCGCCTGGCAGGCGTCCTCGCGCCCGCAACACAAGATCTGACGAGGTTCAGGGTGGCAATCACCATCAGCACGGCGGATGCCGATTTCGAGGCGCGTTTCGGCGCGTTCCTGGCGACCAAACGGGAGGTATCGGCCGACGTCGATGCGGCGGTGCGCGACATCATTGCCGACGTCCGGCAGCGCGGCGACGCCGCGCTCGTGGACTACACCCGACGCTTCGACCGCGCCGAAGTCACCGCCGCTACGCTGCGCGTCGGGCGCGAGGAGATCGAGGCGGCGTATGCGGCCGCCGATCCGGCCACGGTCGAGGCGCTGCGCTTCGCGCACCAGCGCATCCTGTCGCACCACCAGCGCCAGCTGCCTGCCTCCGACCGCTATCGCGACGGCATCGGCGTCGAGCTCGGCGGCCGGTGGACGCCGGTCGGCGCCGTCGGGCTCTACGTGCCGGGCGGCACGGCCTCCTATCCGAGCTCCGTGCTGATGAATGCGGTGCCGGCCCGCGTCGCCGGCGTGGAGCGCATCGTCATGGTGGT
>Ga0182742_1000976_pt1 | contig 39284 bp, 35 predicted proteins | sample eDN5th37CBELigMG_FD_128880 | JGI IMG/M metagenome (GOLD analysis project Ga0182742, IMG submission 128880) | Enriched Miracle-Growth compost microbial communities from Emeryville, California, USA - eDNA 5th pass 37_C BE-Lig MG (version 2)... ... | reverse complement strand
TGTTAAAGTACTGTGTTGATAAGCCAGATTTTTGACTCATTCGTGTGAAATGACCATACAGCTTAAATGAGTCAAAAATCAACAATATTATTTAACAAAGCCTTCTTTTTAAAATGACTTTTTCAGCAGCCTTGGACGGTTCTCGCGTTTCAGTCGATTAATGGGTTTCTAAAAAGTGAAAATATTGCTAGAATAATCGATAATATCTTATGTTGATAATAGATAATGATTAGGGGGATATAAATGTTTGAAAAGTTTAGAAAGAAAAAACAAGTAGAACTGCCTGAAGCCATTGAAGAAAAGGAACTTCACCTTAGTAATGAGGAAATAGAGGAGTTAAAGGTTGAAGCTGAAACGATGGATGAAGAAACACTTCAAAGGCATAGCAAACATTATTCAGAAAATAGACTTTGGGAAAAGATAAAGAAATACTCTAAGAAAGCTGGATCATCAGCTGTGTATGCGGTGCTGCTTCTTTACTATGTATTGCAAAAGAAAGAGGTGCCGGTAAAAAATAAAGCTGTTATTATTGGTGCATTAGGTTACTTTATTTTGCCGTTAGATTTGATTCCAGATATAGCTGTGGGGGTCGGTTTTACGGACGATATAGGAGCACTTCTTGCAGCGTTATGGCAAGTATCTATGTATATTGATGCTGATGTGAAAAAGCAAGCAAGAGAAAAACTCGAAGATTGGTTTGGAAATCACGTGGATACTTCAGAAATAGATAATAAATTGGGGTAACATGAAACGAGGAACGTTTCTGCCGTTTCAACCTCTTCACAGGAAATCTTTGTAGAGTACGATATCTTTGCATAGATTTCTTTTTTCTGACTTTTCAAATATAGGCTATGTTAGCGTATCGTGTTGATAGGTTAGATTTTTGACTCATCCGTGAGAAATGGACATTTCTCACGCCTTTCAGCTGTGCTGAAAGGTTGCTGTATGGTTAGGAAGTGACAGGAGAAAATTCATTTTCTCCTGTCACTTCCTAACTATACAGCCTGAGATGAGTAAAAAATCAACAATATTATTTAACAAAGCCTACAAATAAAAAGAGTTCTGCAGAAATGTAACTTTCTCACAGAACTCTCTTTAGTTATTTTTATTCAGAAAGGCGAGTACATCCCGTTCACTCGTTCTCTCTTAAAATGCTCGATGTTTCAAAAATCATCGCCTTTTTCTAACTAAAAGAGCCGATAATTGAGCAAAGGATATTATTTCTTTATCTCCACTCCATTAAGGCTGAGATGGGCAAGGAATATATCAAGGCCTGATGGAAGTGATTCTTGGTCTTGCCAAGTATCCGGACTCCAAATTTTTGATTTAAGCAGTGCTCGGGAACAATGGATAAAACATTCTTCAACATCCAACCCAATTCCAAGGAATGGAGCTTTCCCGCCCATATCTTCTAAGATTTCTTGATTGGTGATGATGGTGGCTCTTCCATTTATACGAAGCACCTCATCCAACCCTGGAATAAGAAAAACCAGCCCTGCATGTGGATTTTCTAAAATATTCATTAATGAATCTACTCTTTTATTACCAGGACGTACAGGGATTACTAATTGATGGTCGTTTAATATTTTAATCCCGTTTGGCCGATCTCCTCGAGGAGAAACGTCACATCTTCCTTGGGCATTTGATGTAGAAAGGAAAAAAAGAGGTGACATCGAAATGAACTTTTTACAATGTTCATCAATCATTGAAATTTCTTTTTTTATCACGTGCTCATGTGGGAAGCCTACTAGTTCTCTCAGGTCTTCCTTAGAAGTTACCGCTCCATTTGAAAAATTGATTCTCTCCATATTTCCTTCCTCATTCTGTTTATTATTGATAATGACTATTAGTATCATAAATGTATATCCTATTGAAACCGCTGTCAATATAATATTTTAATAGTCGAAAAATTAGGCAGTGCCAAGCAATTTGCAGATTTTGTCGAAGTTTTATCATGATGAGTCAACTATCTAGCGGAAGAACCATGTTTACTATCCGTACATGATAGAAAAAGAATTCCTATGTTGATTTAATAAGTTGGACTTATATAGGAAGAAAGCCAATCAGATAAGAAAGGAGAGTTTCGCAGAAAGATAACTTTCTACAGAACTCTCCTTTTCTCTTTGTTTCCCTTTTTAGGCATAGGAGGTATGTTTGAAACACGAGAATGAACTGAACCTATGTTTCATTTTGAAACGCGAGAACCGTCCCCATGTTTCACAATGGGAACATAGTTTAGAATTTCTTTTGTTTCGAAGCTGTCGATGAGTCTGTCTTGCCATTCATAGTATTGTAGTCTTTCTTCTAGTTTCTTTTTATCTATTTGGGCGCGTTCGCGGATTTCTTCAGTGGTATCAGGATCGTCGATTAGTTCCTGTAATTTAGTTATTGATTTTTCCATCGCACTAGAATTCATGGTAATGGCTGATCTCCATTTGAGTGTGAAGAAATCAAAAAAGCATTGATACCAATCTTCTTTAATGGCATATAAATCCTTTCTTGCACCTTTTACCCAAACCTTTTCTACCATATTTAAATCAAGTAAGCTTCGAACGGAATTACTCATACTTGTTTTGCTCATCCCAAGCTCTTCTTTCATTTCATCAAGCGTTAGAGGTTTTTCGGAAAAAAAGAGGAGTCCGTATAATCTTCCTGCGGAGGGGCTAATTCCATACAGATGCATATTATGTGCTATTGCATCAATCACTGCCATTCTCGTTCTTTCTAATCTTTCATTGTCTTCCAATGCGTCCACATCCTAAAAAATAGATTTTTAGTGTTTTGAATCTAGACTACATATTCGCTGTTGAAAAGTAAAGGTCCTCATTGGTATGGAAAAGGGAGGAAAGGGGAGGATGTATAAGAATATTATGAGTATAGTTCGTACAGTTATTTCTGTACGTATTATACAATCGAAAAACACGGAATATGCGGTTTGAACTGAAATAAACAATTGGTTTACACTTAATATAGTCATAGTGCGACAAAACAAATGAGGTGAAAGCATGGAAGAAAACCCGATTAAGATAAAGGTAAGTGATGTAACCAAGGTTTTTGGTAAATCAACGAAGAAGGCCTTACAGTTAATCAAGGAGGGTAAATCCAAGGAACAAATATTAAAGGAAACAGGTTCAACCGTTGGGGTTAATCGAGCTTCCTTCGAAGTAAAGGCAGGAGAAATATTTGTTATCATGGGGTTATCTGGAAGCGGCAAGTCGACCTTAGTCCGTCTTTTGAATCGTCTGATTGAGCCTACCATTGGCCAGGTCCAGATTGATGGCAGAGATGTCGTGAAGATGAATAAGGAAGAACTAAGGGAAGTACGAAGAAAGAAAATTAGTATGGTTTTTCAAAAGTTTGCCTTGTTCCCTCATAAAACCGTGCTTGATAACACAGAGTATGGGCTGGAAATTCAAGGGGTTGAAAAAGAGGTAAGAAGCCAAAAGGCTTTAGAAGCATTAGAATTGGTAGGCCTGAAGGGTTATGAAAATCAGTATCCAAGCCAATTAAGCGGCGGTATGCAGCAACGGGTGGGACTAGCGAGAGCACTGGCAAATGATCCTGATATTCTTTTAATGGATGAAGCTTTCAGCGCATTGGATCCGTTAATTCGAAAAGAAATGCAGGATGAGTTGCTAGAATTACAGTCCACAATGGAAAAGACGATTGTCTTTATTACCCACGATTTAGATGAAGCTCTCCGAATTGGTGACCGAATTGCCCTTATGAAGGATGGAAACATTGTGCAAATCGGAACACCTGAAGAAATCTTAATGAATCCTTCTAATGAATATGTCGAGAGATTCGTAGAGGACGTGGATCTTTCAAAAGTACTGACGGCACAGCATGTACTGAAGCGTGCGGAAACGGTTCAAGTGGAGAAAGGTCCGCGTGTCGCCCTTCAATTAATGAGAAATCTCGGAATTTCATCCATCTATGTAGTAGACAAACAGCATAAGCTTCTCGGTGCCATTACGGCAAAGGATGCTTCATTAGCAGCAGAAACGAATCAGTCAATAAGTGCCTTTTTAGAAAAAGATATTAGTGTAGTTGAAAAAGAAACGTTACTAATTGATTGTTTTGAAAAAGTATCGTCTGCAGCGATTCCGGTTGCTGTGACAGATGAAACTAACCGATTAAAAGGAATCCTCATTAAAGGTGCTGTCATCGGTGCGCTTACGGGGAACGAACAATACATCAATGATGTTGCCGAAACTGAGGCAGCAGTAGCTGGGGAGGCGATATAAGATGGAAGGAATTTTACCAAAGCTTCCTTTAGCGGATTGGATTGATTCTTTAGTTGATTGGCTGACTGTAACATTTTCTGGAATGTTTGATGGCATATCTGCTGGGGTTGAATTTTTTGTTGAAGGAATTGTCGCAGGATTAGGCTTTATTCCTACTATTTTACTGATTATACTTGTGAGTTTGTTAGCATGGAAGGTTTGTAATATAAGAATTGCTATTTTTGCTCTCATTGGTTTATTACTTATTGCTAATTTAGGATATTGGGAAGAAATGATTGAAACAGTGGCCCTTGTTTTAACGGCGGTGCTGGTTTCAATCGTTATAGGGGTGCCGGTTGGTATTTGGGCTTCACAAAGTGAAAAAGTAAGAAAGGTAGTTACACCGATACTGGATTTAATGCAAACGATGCCGGCTTTCGTTTACTTACTGCCAGCGATCTTTTTCTTTAGTATCGGAGTAGTACCTGGGGTGATTGCATCCGTTATTTTTGCGATGCCGCCAACCATTCGTTTGACTGTTCTTGGAATTAAGCAAGTACCATCCGATTTAATTGAGGCAACAGAAGCATTTGGCTCAACAACGAAGCAAAGATTGTTAAAGGTACAGCTGCCGCTGGCCATGCCGACGATTATGGCAGGGATTAATCAAAGCATCATGCTTGCATTATCAATGGTGGTTATCGCCTCCATGGTTGGGGCTCCAGGTCTTGGTACAGAGGTTTATCGTGCCGTTACGCAAATTAAAACAGGTGTCGGATTTGAGGCTGGATTGGCCATCGTCGTCATCGCCATTTTACTAGACCGTATTACACAAAATATAGGGAAGAAAAAACAAGGGGGAACAGCATAATGTTTAAAAAAGTAGCAGGAATCACATCAGCATTGGCATTAACTTTAGGATTAGCAGCTTGTGGATCAGAGGAAACAGGAAGTTCTTCTGATTCTATAGGCGAACAGCTTGATTATGAAATTGTCGGAATCGATCCGGGTGCAGGAATTATGCAATTAACGATTGATGAAGTTCTGCCGGGTTACGGACTAGATAAGTGGGAAGTCGTAGAGGGTTCAGGTTCTGCGATGACAGCCGCTTTAAAGAAAGCCTATGATAAAGAAGAACCGATCATTATTACAGGCTGGAGCCCGCACTGGAAGTTTGCGAACTTTGACTTAAAATACCTAGAAGATCCAAAAGGAATCTATGGCGGGGCAGAAGATGTGAACACGATTGCCCGCCTGGGATTAAAGGAAGACCATCCAGATGCGTACAAGCTTCTTGATCAATTTAACTGGGAGCCGGAACATATCGAAACAGTGATGAATTTAATCCAAGAAGGTAAGGACCCAGCGGATGCAGCATCACAATGGGTGAGTGAAAATGAAGAGTTGGTTAACAAATGGACTGAAGGAGTTAATAAAGTAGACGGTGAAGAGCTGAAGCTTCTTTATGTCGCATGGGATGATGTGATCGCCAGCTCGCATGTGGTAGAAAATGTTCTTGAAAGTGTTGGCTATGAAGTGAAATTATTGCAAGTGGATGCAGGTCCAATGTGGGCTGGTATCGCTGACGGAAGCGGTGACGCAATGGTAGGTGCATGGCTGCCAACGACACACGCTAATTACTATGCTGAATACGAAGGAAAATTTGAAGACCTTGGTCCGAATCTGACTGGTACAAAACTAGGACTAGTTGTACCTTCCTACATGGATATTGATTCGATTGAGGATTTAAAAGAATAATTGATAACTGAAGAAAAGACAGCTGGAACGTTTAATCCGCTGTCTTTTCTTTTAACTATGAATATAAAGCGTTTCCATGTTTCACATCGGATTTGAGGCTGGTTTGGTCATTGTTGTTATCACTATTTTACTAGACGGTATGATATAAAATAGAGGAAAGAAAAAACAAGGGGGAACCGCATAAGGTTTAAAAAAGTAGCAGGAATCACATCAGTATTGGCATTAACTTTGGGATTAGCAGCTTGTGGGTCAGAGGAAACGGGAAGTTCTTCTGATTCAACCGGGGAACAACTAGAGTATGAAATTGTCGGAATTGATCCGGGTGCAGGATTAATGAAATTAACAGTCGATAAAGCGCTGCCTGAATACGGGCTAGATAACTGGGAAGTCGTAGAGGGTTCGGGTGCTGCGATGACAGCCGCTTTAAAGAAAGCCTATGACAAAGAGGAGCCAATCATCATTACAGGCTGGAGCCCGCATTGGAAGTTTTCAAAATTTGACTTGAAATATTTAGAGGATCCAAAGGGCATTTATGGTGGAGATGAAGATATTAATACGATTGTACGTCTAGGGTTGAAAGAAGATCACCCAGATGCGTATTTATTGTTGGACCAATTTAACTGGGAACCAGAGCATATGGAAACCGTCATGGGCTCTATTCAAGATGGAACAGATCCAGCAGATGCTGCCACGCAGTGGGTAAGTGAAAATAAAGACTTAGTAAGTCAATGGACTGAAGGAGTCAACCATGTGAACGGTGAAAAGCTCAAGCTGCTTTATGTCGCATGGGATGATGTGATCGCCAGCTCGCATGTGGTAGAGAATGTTCTTGAAAGTGTTGGCTATGAAGTAGAATTAGTACAGGTTGATGCAGGTCCCATGTGGGCTGGTGTAGCAGATGGAAGCGGTGATGCGATGGTAGGTGCATGGCTGCCAACGACACACGCGGATTATTATGCTGAATACGAAGGAAAGTTTGAGGACCTAGGGCCGAACCTTACCGGTACAAAGCAAGGATTAGTCGTACCTGCTTATATGGATATTGATTCGATTGAGGATCTAAAAGAATAATTGATAACTGAAGAAAAGACAGTTGGAACCTTTTAATCCGCTGTCTTTTCTTTTAACTATGAAAGGAAAGAGTGTCCCCGTGTTTCAAAACAAATGAGTAGGGAAGTGAATGAAATGTTAGTCGGTCATATTAAGGAAATGGTTCGTCATCCGATAAAATCCTTTGGCGGTGAATTTGTTCAAAAAACGAAAATCATGGAGTATGGTCTATACGGAGACCGCAGTCATGCTTATTTAGATGAAACAAGGAAGGGAGATTTCCTTACAATCACTCGATTTCCAGAAATGGTTCGATATCAAGCAAGATTTACAGGAGAAGAGTTACTAGAGGAATATCCTAAAGTGGAAGTAATAACACCTGAAGGCAAGGTTTTCGATTGGAAAGATCAGGAATTAATCAAAGAATTAGAAGATAAATCCAAACGAGAAATTTCTACTATTCAATATACCCCTTCATATGTACCTATTGGACCCATTGCGGTCGAACACATTTTGCTTGCAACAGATGCTTCATTAAATCATGTAAAAGAAATATGGGGGAAAGACGAGATTGATTTTCGACGTTTTCGTCCCAATCTATTTATTTCATTAAATGAAAAAATACCATATATTGAAGAAGAATGGATTGGAAGACGACTTAGAATAGGAAATGAAGTAGAAATTGAATTAGTCGGGCATTGTAAGCGGTGTATGATTATTACGGTTGATCCTGATAATGCTGAACGCGATCCAAGTTTGCATAAGACCATTATAAAAGAAAGAAATAGTAACTTTGGTGTGTATGCTTCCGTGATAAAAACAGGTGATATTCATGTGGGTGATGAAGTTCATCTTCTAGATTAAATTTTGTCACTGTGACGACCTTAATAATCTTGTTTTACGCTGTTTCTATACATTGAATGGAATATAAAAGTGGACCTAGGAAGAAGGATATCTAGGTCCATTTTTTATTTCAGCTTTCTATTTATAGGAGTCAATTGATGAAAATAGCATCGGACAATGTACCACTTCCAAGATTCACCCTTGTCTAGATTTCGTTATTTCAGAAATGCTTTTGAAATAAATGTTAAAAAAATCCTTTCTCTAAAAACTGTCAAGCCCCTTTTTTTACATAATTACTGGAATATCTTTAAATGTTTGGAAGAGTTATAGATGAGAAAAGTTTGGAACGATAATGGTGGGCGATTGCCCTAGACACAATGGATTGTACGAGGAAAGAAGGCGTTGCAGCTGCAATGCAGGGAAATGTTTGTTAATTTCTTCCTGAAATATGACAAAAAAGCATATGTTACGATAGGGCTGTTAGAACGGTAGGTTCGAATTTTAGGAGGTAAAAAATATGTTCAAGAAAAAAGTTATGCTTACGATTGCCGCGGCTGCCGCCATCGCTGCAGCAAGTCCAACGGTACAAAAAGCGAGTGCAGCCGAAAACACAATGACTGTACAAAAAAAGGTATATGTCTATCAAGGAAATAACTTTGCAGAATGGAATAATTACTTACAAAAGTATTTTGCTAGTTTAGGATATAAGACAACAACGAATGATACAGCACAGCAGAACCCTGCTCCAACGCCTGAAACACAGACACCAGTTGAGCAGGCGCCGGTCGTTCAGAACCCTGCTCCAACCACTCCAACACCGGTTGAGCAACAGACGCCAACAGCGGAGCAGCAAACACCGCAAACGACGAATGCTTTAAGTGCATACGAACAGAAGGTAGTTGATTTGACTAACCAAGAGCGTGCTAAAAACGGTTTAGCTCCATTACAAATAGATACGAATTTAAGTAAGGTGGCGCGTGAAAAATCACTTGATATGTCTAGAAACGGCTATTTTAGCCACACAAGCCCAACCTATGGATCACCTTTTGATATGATGAAACAATTTGGTATTTCCTATCGAGCGGCAGGTGAAAATATTGCGATGGGTCAACGTTCGCCTGAAGAAGTGGTACAGGCATGGATGAATAGTGAGGGACATCGTAAAAATATCTTAAGTGCAAACTTTACTCACATCGGTGTCGGTCACTCGCAACAAGGAAACTACTGGACACAAATGTTTATTGGGAAATAAGACAGGGGTTAGGGGTGAACAGCGCCCCCCATTGTTACGTATAGAAACGAACCATTGAAGCTGTTGTTCAGAAAAGACCAATCCATTTATTTAGGGATTGGTCTTTTCCTAATAGGGCTTGTATGACAAAAAAGTTCACCTATTTACATGAAACGTGAGAACCGTCCGGGACTGCTGAAAAAGTCCTTTTAAAAAGAAAAGTAAGCTGATTAGCTACAATATGTAGCCGACCAGCCTACTTTATTTACTAAATATTGATGTTGTTGCAGACTAACCTGTCTACATGAACGCTTTTTCAGCAACCTCGAACCGTCCCCATGTTTCACAAATTAAAACGGCTTTGTTACCATGAAAATAATGATAACAATCGTTGCTAAATATGTATAGCGATTGAACGGAGCTACTTGTTTTTTAATCTTCATATAAGAATCTGGGAGTTCATTCCCCGTATGTTTTTTTAGGATTTCTACTTGTTGGGTCACTTTTTTGGGAACGATAAAGCCGGCAACGGGCAATATGGTTACGAAAAGAATAAGTGAAGCGATGTACCAGCCTTGCGTAAATAAACTAGTATTTAACGCACCTAAAATTAACCCTGTTCCAAGTAGAGTAAAAGTCCCTATGACTACTAATTTATCAATTGAATGATTAACGTGAAGGGCAAACTCTGCTTGTTTGGCTGTTTTTGCCCTGTTTAATAAAAATGGTGATGCAAATGACGCTCCAATTCCACATATTGCACCAAGAACATGGATTAGCACGATAAATCCATATAAAGACATTATTCTTACCTCCTAAGTTTGTTTTAACCTAGTTATCATATCACAGGGCTTTAGGAGGAGTTTGCAGAAAAATGTCGAAATGATGAAGTTTACATAATCTTTACATTAGTAATGTTGTTTATTGCGGTGTCATCGATGTGAATGTCTATCACTGTGATACCGTCGCCGCGTTTTAAAGCTTGAAATGAAACGCAAGAACCGTCCCCATGTTTCACAACGAAAAGAGAATCGGAATGGTGATGATCATGACGATAAACATAATGACTTGCAGGGGGATGCCGATTTTTACGAAGTCGATAAATTTATAGCCGCCTGCTGTCATGACTAATGCGTTTGTTGGTGATGCGACGGGTGTGGCGAAGGACATACCAGCGGCAACCGCAACAGCTATCAGAAACGGATAGGGGCTGACACCTAGATTGAGTGCCGCATTGATGCCAATCGGAGCAAATAATACCGCTGTGGCTGTATTACTGATAAATTGACCGAATATCATTGTGAGTAAATAGATTCCAGCGAGGACTCCAATGGAACCAAATCCTCCTAATAGATCAATGATTCCTTCAGATATAAAAACCATGCCGCCTGTTTTCTCTAAGGCAGTTGCCAGCGGAAGCATACAGGCAATTAATACAATGCTTTCCCAATTCAGTTGATTGTAGGCATCGTCCATGTTACGCAAGCATCCTGTCACAATCATTAAGACTGCACCGATTAAGACAGAAATGACAGCGGGAAAGACCTCAAATACCATTAAGCCAACCATGAGCAGAAGAATGAAGCCTGCTATTGGTGCTTTGCCGCTTGCAGAGGCCAGGCTCGCATGCTCCTTCGGCTGCCCGACTACCACTACATCCTTCGTTTCTCTGGAAAGATATTCAATGTCCTCCCATGAACCTTGTACTAATAGGGCATCTCCAAAACGCAGCTTTACCTCAGACATATCCTTCATCAAATAGTGTCCTTTTCTGTTAATAGCAATCACGTTCACATTGTATCTTTTGCGAAAATCAACATCGGAAATGGTTCGATTAATTAACCGTGAATCAGGCGTTAGCAGTACTTCAGCAATCCCCATCTTACTTGACACCAAAACCTCATCATACGGATCCTTTTTTTCAATAATAAGTTGAAAATCCTTTGCCAGCCTTTCTACTTGGGGCAGGGAGCCTTGAATATAAAGAATATCCTTTTCATGAATGACGCTCTCCGGCCCGGCCATTTCTTGATAGGTTATTGGTAAAAGCATTCGCCCCTCCGCCATTTTGCGTTCAATTTTTAAAATCGCCAAATGATAGTTCGAAGGAATTTTCAATTGCGATAACGGCTTTTCTACCAATGGTGAGTCATCCAATACGTGAACACGATGTAAATTATTTTCCAGACCATAATTGAGAATCAGCTCTTTCGGGGTAATTTGCTGATTCTCTACCTGCTTTTTACTTTGATTATCTGGCAGCAGGATATTTCGAACGAGAAACAAATAGCTAATCCCCGTAATAGCAGCAACAATCCCAACTGGTGTAATCGAAAAGAAGCTGAGCTTTTCAAACCCATTGTCAGAAAGCATTTGGCTGACAATGAGATTGGGCGGTGAAGCAATCAATGTCATTAATCCGGATAAACTCGCTGTAAAAGAAAGGGGAATTAAAAACTTCGATACATCCCTTTTAATGCTGAGGGCAATGCTGATGACTACCGGCAGCATAATGGCCACGGTCCCTGTATTGCTCATAAAGGATCCAACAAAAAGGACGATAAGCAACAGAAAGATAAATAGCTTCTTCTCACTATTGCCTGACCAATGCAGCAGCAAATCCCCGGCCTTCTGGGCAAGTCCCGTCCTCCGAATGCCGGCTCCGACTACAAACAATGCGGCAATCATAATAACGACGGAGTTCGAAAACCCGGCAAGAGCTTCAGCCGGCTCTAAAATCCCAGAGAGAACGAGTGCTAATAAAGCTAATATACTTACAAAATCAGCTCGCACACGATTGCTCATAAAAAGAACAATCGTCAGAGCCAGGATAATAAAGGTCATGATTAATTGCATGTATCGGGAAATCCTTTCATTCGTCATTGTGTTATGTTCCAAATATTGGGCATCTGTAGTTAATAGTACCGTACAGGAGGTGAGAAATAAAGGTATTTGGGGAGAGGCTGGCCATCAGAGGGTTATACAGAAGCATGGGGGCGCTTTGTACAATCACTTGCTTCTTCTGCAACCTTTAAAGTCTGCGATACCATCCGTGAAGATGGAATAATTGATTTTACTAGTTGAAAAATATATGTTTATTAATGGAAGGTTATTTTTTACATATGCTTGAAAGTAGCAGGTGATTGCCAATCGTGAACGCTCTATGTCTATGGCATAAGAGAAAACTTTTGAACAAGTTCTATCACCTATTCGAAAAGGAGAGTTAGCATGTTAAATTTTACTTTAAACATTCCAACGAAGATTATTTTTGGTAAAGGCGAGGTTAGTCGTACCGGTGAGATTGTAAAAGAGTACGGAAAGAAAGTATTAGTGGTAACAGGCCGTACTTCAACGAAAAAAACAGGGTCACTGAATAAAGTGACGGAGTCTCTCAAAGAGGCAGGTGTGGATTTTGTCGTGTTCGATCAAGTCGAACCGAATCCAAGGGCAGAAACTGTAGATAGAGGCGGACAAATCGCTCGTGAAGAACAATGTGATTTAATTCTTGCATTAGGCGGCGGCTCTGCCATGGATGCTTCTAAAGCCATTGCGACTGTGGCTGTTTCCGCCAGACCGATTCATGAGTATATAAGAGGAAATAAAACCGGTCTTTGGAAGGAATTGCTGCCGATTCAAGAGGCGCTCCCAATTATCACAATCCCAACGTTAGCGGCAACAGGATCTGAAGCCAATTCCAATGCCGTGATTACGAACTGGGAAACGAAGGAAAAATCAGGGATTGCAGGTCCAGCCCTTTTCCCTCGCGCAGCCATCCTTGATCCAGAATTAACTTATACCGTATCTGCCAGCTATACGGCGGACGGTGCGGTTGATATGTTCACGCATTTGTATGAGGGATATATGACAGGCGACGAGAATGCAAATGTGCAGGATGAGATTACAGAAGGGCTCATGCGCAATGCAGTAAAATATGCTAAGACGGCGCTTGATCATCCAGAAGATTATAACGCCCGCGCCCATCTGCTTTGGACAAGTACGCTTGCCTTAATTGGGATTGCAAACGCAGGAAGAGGCGGCCCTTTCCCGGTTCATCAAATAGAACATACCTTGTCCGCGCATTATGATATTTCCCATGGACGCGGATTGGCGATTCTAACGCCTGCTTATTTTCGTCAAATTATTAAGAAGGACCGCCCGCACCGCTTAGCAAGACTAGGCCGCCAAGTGTTTAACATTACAGAGGCGGATGAGTCTGCGGCTTGTGATGCTACAATTGAAGCGTTAGTAAGCTGGTTTAAAGACATTGGCACCTACGATACATTGAAAAATGTTGGTGTGAAAAGGGAAGATTTGAGGCTGATGGCAGAAGAAACGATACGTATATCAGGCTTAGGCAAGGACTCAATTCCTGCTACACACCCTCTAACGGCCGAAGAAGTACTTCGGATTTATGAAGAAGTGTTTGAATAAGAGAATGGATGCTTGTGTGTGGCAACTTTTTAAATAGAAAATGGGAACTATTAAAGGGACTCAGTGGTGAAAAAAGCTGAGTTCTTTTTTTCTCTTATTGTGGCTTAGAATACCGGTAGAAGTTAAATCAAGGTTTTATTGTGCTAGCTTTTTGCAAAATTGATTACACTCTGTTAGAATTAAAACCCCATTGTGACAGTCTTTTGAAAAAAAGATTGTGCCCTGTCAGAAAGCAGGCTGTATACTGACAGTCCTTCGAAAAAAAGCAAGCGCCCTGTCAGAAAGCAGGGTGTATACTGACAGTCTTTTGAAAACCTGCAAGCGCCCTGTCAGAAAGCAGGGTGTATACTGACAGTCTTTTGAAAACCTGCCAGCGTCGTGTCAGAAAGCAGGGTGTATACTGACAGTCCTTCGAAAAAAAGCCAGCGTCGTGTCAGAAAGCAGGCTGTATACTGACAATCTTTTGAAAACCTGCAAGCGTCGTGTCAGAAAGCAGGGTGTATACTGACAGTCCTTCGAAAAAAAGCCAGCGTCGTGTCAGAAAGCAGGCTGTATACTGACAGTCTTTTGAAAACCTGCAAGCGCCCTGTCAGAAAGCAGGGTGTATACTGACAGTCCTTCGAAAAAAAGCCAGCGCCCTGTCAGAAAGTAGGCCCTATACTGACAGTCTTTCGAAAAACCTCCTGAGTCTTGTCCGAACCAGACCCCAATTCTGACAGCTATCCGAAAAGTTGCCCACACCATGTCAGAATCCAGCCCTCATTATGATAACTTTCCACAATAATTAAAATCACCCAATCCCCTTTAACACAAAGACATCTACTGTAACTGTATTTTGTAAAAGGCTGAGTTCATTAATAGGAGCATAATATTGTTTTCCATTGGAGAATACTAACCATTACTTGGAAGTTGTTATGAAAATATAATGGGGTGAAAAATTCAATGGAAAACAATGAGTATATGGATATAACTTCAGCAGAAATGGGCGCCTTGTGGAGTTCCTATTTTTCAGAAACCATAACAAAATGTATGTTTCTTCATTTCCTAGAAAACGTCGAAGATCCAGACATTGAGTCACTTCTGAAGCGTGGATTAACTGTTTGCAATAAACGTATTCCTAAAATTAAAGACATTCTTCTGAAAGAAAATTTCCCCATTCCTCAAGGATTTAGTGAAAAAGATGTTAATTTAAAAGCTCCTCGTCTTTTTTCGGATCCTTTCTATCTGTTTTATATTTGGCTCATGAGCAGTGTGGAGTTGCAGGCTTACTCTTTATCATTGTCATTATGCAGCAGGGGGGATGTTAACGATTATTACCGGGAAGTTTTACAGGATTCTGCTGATATGGACACAAAAGCAAGGGAATTAGCTTTAAAAAAAGGATTATTCGTTCGTGCACCCCATATTCCGACTCCAAAGAAAATAGACTTTGTCAAAAAGAAAAGCTTTTTAACAGGGTGGTTTGGCGAAAGAAGACCTTTAAATGCGCTTGAAATCACTCATTTATTTAAAAATGCTCTGACAAACACGATAGGCATTACAGTGATGACAGGGTTTAGTCAAGTGGTACAATCCAAGGATATCCGTCATTTATGTATGAGGGGCAAGGAGATTGCTGCTAAACATTCTAATATATTTACATCCGTCTTAAAGGAGGAGGGTCTTTCATCCTTTGATTCTCCGGCGATTTATGCAACGGATTCAACCATTTCTCCATTTTCCGATAAATTAATGTTATTTCATATTACCTCGTTAAACTCATTAGGAATAGGTCACTATGGATCAGCTATTTCTTCAAGCTCAAGAAGAGATATTGGGACCCATTACACACGTTTAATAGCAGAAATCATGCTGTTTACGGAAGATGCAGCCAACCTGATGATTGAATATGGCTGGATGGAACAACCCCCGCAAGCTGCAGATCGAGATCATTTAGTTAAATAGGATGAAAAAGGTTCTCATGCTTAAAGCTTGCCTTAGGGGATTGTCTTCATGTCCCCCTTGAATAAAACCTATGTACAACAAAAGGCTGACTCAAAAGTTTATACTTTTGGAGTCAGTCTTTTTTTATACCAATAGATAAAGGAATGGTGCGTATGCTTACCGGGTGAAAAGTAGGGATTATCTTTGTTTTGCAATAAATAATGCATTAAAAAGGATAAAAATTTATTGAAAAACGATAAAACGCATGCTAAAATCAAATCGTAAATAAAAAAGAGAGGTGCTTTTTATGAAAAAAGGTTCAACATTATTTTTAAAGGCAGCCGTTATCATTATTGGCCTCCCCGTTCTTGCTTTATGCATATTTGCGCTACCTCAGTTAGCAAGCACAGCCTTTGAACATGCAAAAGAAGGAGCGCAGTTGGCTTATATCGTATTTGGTCTTTTATTTATTATGTATGTATCCGCGATACCGTTTTACTTTGCCTTGTTTCAAGCATTTAAACTGTTAAGCTATATTGACAAGAATCAAGCATTCTCGGATTTATCTGTTATTGCTCTAAAGAAAATTAAAAACTGTGCGATTACCATTAGCGGTTTGTATGTGGCAGCCCTGCCATTGCTCTTCCCCATAGCAGAGTGGGACGACGCACCGGGCCTCGTTTTAATCGGAATGGTCATTGCTGGTGCTTCATTGGTAATCGCGGTCTTTGCTGCGGTTCTGCAAAGGCTTTTAAAAGAAGCGATAGATATAAAATCTGAAAATGATTTAACGGTCTGAGGTGATAACAATGGCGATAATAATCAATATCGATGTGATGCTGGCGAAACGAAAAATGAGTGTAACCGAACTGTCGGAGAGGGTTGGAATCACGATGGCCAATCTTTCTATATTAAAAAATGGCAAGGCAAAAGCGATTCGATTTTCCACTTTAGAGGCCATTTGCAAGGCTTTAGATTGTCAACCAGGAGATATTTTAGAATACAAAAGTGATGAAGAAACATAAGGGTAGCGGGTGTTTTAGATTTTCCCAACGTTAAATCTCTATTTAAGGATAAATAGTAGATTGAGGGAATGTTACGTGTTTTTATTAAAAAACTTGGAGGAGCAAATGATGAGAGCACTAAAACAGCTCGTTCGTTTTGGCTGGGAGCAGGCATTATCCTGTTTGTTTCCAGTCGTTATTTTTGCCTCGTTAGCTCTTACAAAATTCATACCCCTTCCCTTCCTTGCTCGTTATGACTGGCTGCTCATCATCTGCCTGCTTATGCAGTGGCAGATGGTGCGCTCAGGCCTTGAAACACGGGATGAACTGAAGGTGATTACATTATTCCATCTGATTGGATTAGCGCTTGAACTGTTCAAAGTACATATGGGCTCATGGTCGTATCCAGAGGAAGGGTATTTTAAAATTTGGGGAGTACCTTTGTATAGCGGATTTATGTATGCAAGTGTGGCGAGTTATCTTTGCCAGGCGTGGAGAAGGCTTCATGTTGACTTGATTAAATGGCCGCCGTTTTTGGCCGTTGTCCCGCTTGCTGCAGCCATTTATTTGAATTTCTTCACTCATCATTATTGGATGGATGTTCGATGGTGGTTATCAGGCCTTGTTATCATCGTCTTTTGGCGATCGTGGGTCACTTACGAGGTTGGCGGAAAACGATACCGTATGCCGCTCGTATTTTCATTTGTCCTTATTGGTTTTTTTATATGGATTGCCGAGAATATTGCAACGTTCTTTGGAGCTTGGGAATATCCAAACCAAACGGGTGCATGGAGCCTTGTTCATCTAGGAAAGGTGAGTTCATGGCTCTTATTAGTCATTGTTAGCTTTCTGATTGTAGCAACCTTAAAGCAGGTGAAGGGAAACATTCCGCGAAAGAGAGAGCGTTCTATTTTAACTGAGGGAAAATATTCAGGAAACGACAAACAATCTTATGGGCAAGATTCAAATATTTAGCAATAAAGAGACTTTGGAAGCATAAGAACTAAAGACGCCCCCAATCGCATGTGGTGTCCAGTCCATTTGCAGTTTTGAAATGTATGCAAAAGGTAATTGGAGGGGGATTCAATATTTTGGGAGGACAGAATATGGCAATGAAAATTCCTTTTTTACATTATAAACAATCGAAAGAATCCTTCCGTTATATGGAGGGTCATACACCAGAGCATATCGCCATCATTATGGACGGAAATGGACGCTGGGCCAGGAAGCGGGGCCTGCCGAGAGTGGCCGGACATAAAGAAGGTATATCTGCAGTTGTAAAAATCGTCAAGGCAGCGGTCAAATGCAACGTGAAGGTTCTGACACTTTATACATTTTCCACGGAAAACTGGAAACGCCCGAAGACAGAGGTAGATGTGATATTAAGACTTCCTAAGGAATTTTTACAAGTGTATCTGCCAGAGCTCATCTCCAATAATGTACGCATTGAAGCGATTGGTGATATGGGAAAACTGCCGGCCCACACACGTGAGGCAGTACAATATGCCATTGACCGGACCCGGGACAATGACGGCCTTCAACTGAATTTTGCGCTCAACTATGGAAGCAGGAACGAAATTCTTCATGCGATAAAAGAAATGTATGCGGATATAAACGAAGCAAAATTGTCATTGGAAGACTTAGATGAAGAGCAGTTTTCAAAATACTTGTATACAGAAGGTCTGCCAGAGCCTGATTTGCTGATTCGCACCGGCGGGGAAAAACGCCTAAGCAATTTCCTGCTTTGGCAGCTGGCCTACACTGAGTTCTGGTTTACTGATGTACTGTGGCCGGATTTCTCTGAGAAAGAATTTCTGCATGCGCTTGAAGAATACGGGGAGCGTAAGAGAAGGTATGGCGGATTATAGAATGATTAGTATGCTGTGGCAGAGGGGGAGATGGAGGAAATCTACCCTCCTTAGATAAACCCAATATGAATGTAGGTACTCAGACAAGGTCTGAGTTTTTTTCTTATCATCCTCCCCGAGTGGCCATATCTTTTTTACTTTGCTGTAAAAGGCGGATTAAAAGCGCGCTAGGTCTAGGATAGTGCGTTGGTTGGAAATTAAACAAACGTTTGATTAATTCCATTTTGGGAAAAGGAACCCGTATTTCGCGGATAAAGCAGAACTGTTGAATGAGAAAGAAAGTAACTAATAAGATATGAATATATAAGTCGATGAAGGTAAAGGGGGCATGTCTATGAATCATAGTGAGATCAAACCAGAGGAGATGTATGAGCTTATTTGCGGGGCAAATCTTCCCCAGCAGCAAACGTATCTGACAAGAGATAAGAGCAAATTATACGTTAGACACTATCCTTCTGATTCAAATAGAATCTTCATTTTGCTTCATGGTATTTCCGAAGATAGTAAATACCTATTTCGCTTGGCCGAATATGTATCATCAAATAACCTCGCACAAGTATATACCCCGGATTTAAGAGGCTATGGCATACATGCTGAACGCAAGGGTGATGTTGACTATATTGGTCAATTAGATGATGACCTAGCAGACCTGATACGATGGATAAAGGAAAAAAATCATCACGCTAAGATTGTTCTTGGAGGACATTCTATTGGAGGAGGGACAGTTCTGCGATTTGCAGGAAGTCAGTATGCTAATCTTGTTGATGCCTATCTTTTCATCGCTCCGTATATTCATCCAAATGCCCCAACAAATAGGAAAAATGAAGGAGGCAATTCTAAAGTGTCCCTAGCAAAGTTGATTCTTCTTTATTTATTTGAGGCAGTACGGATACGAAGCTTTCATCATTGGAACATCTTAAACGTAAATAAATCGATTGATATTCAACATGGCGGTGAAACATTGAATTTGAGTTTTCGCCTGCTTATGTCACGAATCCCCCAGAACTATCAACAAAATATAAAAACAATCTCAAAACCTTCATTCGTTGTTGTAGGCGATAAAGATGAATTATTCTATAGCGAAAAATTTGATTCTCTGTTTAGTCCCAATCAAAATATCGTTACTAAGGTTTTACCTAATCATAATCACGATGGGATATTATTTAGTTCTGAAACCTATAAGGAAGTAGAAACCTGGTTGGCTGAACGATAACGAGTGGGAAAACCACCCGAAGGATAGTAGCCAAGGCCATTCAATAAATAAGGCTTTGTTAAAGTACTGTGTTGATAAGCCAGATTTTTGACTCATTCGTGTGAAATGACCATTTCACACGCCTTCCAGCTATGCTGAAAGGTTGCTGTACGGTCATGAAAGAGTAGGAGAAAATGCATTTTCTCCTACTCTTTCATGACCGTACAGCTTAAATGAGTCAAAAATCAACAATATTATTTAACAAAGCCATAAATAAAAAAATGGCATATGTGAATTCAGCGTGATTACAGCTTTTTACGTAATAAAACATATTCCGGACCGATGACAGGCTGAAAGTTCTCGTCCACATCACAAGGGTTTACTCGAACCGTTTTGATTTGTTCTGTAAATCCCATCCTCGTATATAATCGAATATTCGCCTCTTGGTCAGGGTCAACACCAATGGTGGCATAGCTGAAATTCAACTCACCTAATCTTTTCAAAACCGCGTTCATCAGTATCGTTCCGAGTCCTTTCCCTCGCATGATTTCTTCGATTTGGAAGCCATAAAGATAGGCGGTTGTTTTCCCATCAGCAAAGTCAGGATCATCAAGGGATTTGAATAGGTAGAGTTCACCAATCAGTCTGGCATGATGTTCAATTGCCCAAAACTCTAAATTCCCCTTACGCATCTGGTCTGAAAAAAATTCAGAGGTATAAAATTTGTACCAGAGTGATAGCATCTCATCAACGGTTGCTTGTCTTACTTTCATGCGGATCTCCTTAAATTATATTATTCTTCCTATTCTACTGTTACGAAAAATGAGCGATTCTCCTGTTTTCATTACTATTATAGTATATTAATTTGGTAAAGAAGTATGCCCTTTCCAAAATTTCTTTCCATATTCTAAAGGTTTTCCTTTTTCCGAAACAATGAACTTGCCTCACTAGTCCTCAATTAGTGGGACAAAGCCGTTTCTCACTTGAACAAGCCATCATAAGATAAAATAACCAATAGTAAAGAGGTGATTATCTAATGAGTAATGAAGTAAAGGTAATTGTAAATTATTGTTGTCAAGATTCTCCAGATGATAATATAGATCAACGACTTGAACGTTTAGAACGCCAGGTTGAACGTCTTGAGCGCCGTTTAGATCAAATGGACCGAAGAATAGATCGTATTGAAAGACGTTTAGGGATAGGTATATCAGATAGTGAAACAGAACAAGAGGATGAATCGTCTACTGACTGATATTGTCGACCGGGAGAGGAGAAAGGTAACAGGTACGAGTATATGAAGAATGAAGGTATAAATGAATTAGGAGAGTGCTGCAGAAATTTACCCTTCTACAGCACTTTCCTTTATTTGTTACACTTAAGACGACTGCCCTTCTTCATAGCAGTATTCCCCCAAGCATGACAATCACCGGTAATGAAACAAGAACAATTAAATTTGATACCAAAGTATGCATCACTCCATAATTTTCATCCGCATTATATAGTGCCAGAATGACCGAAGCTGCGGTAACTGCCGGCATGGCCATTTCAATGAGTAGAACTTGTTCTACGTCTGCTGCAAAAGGTAATAGAGTCAGTACTAAAATGCCGATTACCGGAAAAATAATTAACTTAAACGAAACAGGTATAGCAACCAATTTTGCTGGGACTTTTCTTTTCTCTTTAATGATTGTCATCACTAACATCCCTATGAAGATCATCGCTAATGGGCTTGCCGTTGCGCCCAAGGTTGATGTTACATCCTTAACGAAAAGGGGCGGATCGATTTTGAAAAAGGTGAAAATCAATCCAATGGTTACGGCAATATTTGGTGTAGAAATCATAGACTTTAAATTTTTTACTGTCACTTTGGTTTTTCCTTGAACAAACAGAGCACCAATTGTCCACAGCGTTAATGACATACCTGCATCGAAAACAGCTGCATATACGGCTCCTTTCGCTCCAAACAAAGAAGCACATAAAGGAATACCGATTGGCCCGGAATTGCCGAATGTTGATAAAAAGGCAGTTTCACGAGCCTTTAGTGCTCCTAATCCAATCGATTTGGAGAAAACCCAGCCTGTCAGAAGGGCTAAAATATTAAAGCAAAGCGAGAAAACAAAAATAATTACTAGCTGATGCAATAAGCTAGTATCAATTTCGACCTGCAAGAATCCATTTAGGATAATGGCAGGCAGCGCAATATTTATTATGACAAAAATTAAGAATCCTTTTATATCTTTTGTTAAAGCAATTTTATTTGCAAGCCACATCCCAATTCCGATTAACACAGCTAACTTTAGGACTGTAAATATTAATATTGTATAATCCATTTTCCTTTGCTCTCCTTTTTCCAAGCTGTATTTTTAAACTGATTATTATATTAATATAGTATTTATAGGGCGAATCTATCTATCCTCTTTCAAATATTTTAGTAAATTTTGAGTTGTATTAAACAAAATAACATAATTTTAGAAAATGTGTTAATAATTTGTATTTGACTTTTTCTTTTGATGAAAGTGTCAGGTGGCATTCCTTTTATGAGAATTAAATAGATTTAAAAAACAAATTGTTCCGTATAGAGTAAAAATAGTCTTGTATATAGAATTAATTTACTTTTATTATAGATACTAGATTAGAAAATGAAAGATTAGGAATATTTCAATTTATATAAAAAGACACATCCACTAGTCAAAAGAAGGAGTGACCCGAGCGTGCATGATTTTCACACTCATTTTATCCCAAACGAAGTGTTGAACTGGATTGAAGAGAATAAACATATAGTTCATGCAGAATGGATCAAAAAAGATCCCGGTAAAGAAGATTTCCTTTTTATCAATGGTAAATGGGGATTTGAGTTAAAACAACCGTTTGTCAGCTATGACCTTTATATGAAGGAGCAGGAGGACATCGGTGTTTCACACTCCATGGTTTCACCGATTCCGCAGCTGTTTTTATATGATTTCCCAGTAGAAATCACAACGGAGATGTCTAGAGTTTATAATCACTCACTTTCTCAATTAACGAAACAGACTCCAGATAAATTATCTGCCGTCGGAACGGTTCCACTCGCACATCCGAATCAAGCGGCTGAAGTATTACGTGAAGCGATGAATATCGGATTAAAAGGAGCGATTATTGGACCTGGAATCGATCAGCATATGCTGTCAGATGACTTCTTTAAGCCGTTTTTTGAAGAAGCCAATCGGTTAAAAGCGATTCTTTTCATTCACCCATTATTGTGCGAAGATCCCCGCTTAAAGAGAAGAATGATGCCGAACCTAGTGGGCGTTCCTTGGGAAACAACGGTTTGCGCTACGGATATTCTATTAAGCGGAATGATTGATCAATATCCAGATGTCAAAATCTTATTTGCACACGGCGGAGGATTCCTGCCATATCAAATTGGCCGATTAGATAAAGGGTATGAGCAATGGAAGCTGGTTTCTTCCAATCTTCAGGCACCGCCTTCCGAATACTTAAAACGCTTCTGGTATGACACCGTACTTTGGAATGAAAACAGCCTTGACAATCTTGTGAAAGCAGTTGGTGAGGACCGCGTTGTTGGGGGATCAGATTATCCATTTGATTTATGTGTATGGCCGCCAAAAGAAGTAAGTGAAAAAGGTGCTCAATCTTTATTAGGGTATGTGATGAAATAGAATAATAAACGAACTGGATGGTGCTCGGCATGTTTCAGTTTAAAAAATAAAATAGTAAACGCTGTTAAATAAATCTACATGAAAAATGATATTTTCATAGAAAATAGGAGGAATAAAAAATGACTATTGAATTAAGTATGGTTGTACCGCATGTTCCAAGTATTTGCCATGAAGAAAATGCACCGGACTTTCAACAGGGAATTGTAGATGGATTAAAACAAGTATCTAAACAAATTGCGGACATTAACCCAGATGTGATTGTGTTAGTTTCTTGCCACTGGCCAACTACTTTTGAACACTATGTTGACTGTAATCCGGTTCATAAGGGGAAGCTGACTGCACAGGAAGCTGCCAATCTTATTAGCGAAGTTCCATACCATTATCCGGGTGATGAAGAATTAGCCAATCGATTGGTACAAGCAGGAAAGAATGTTGGTATGCCTGTTGAAGGCGTGCATGATTTATCTTTCGAATGGGATTATGGTACGCTTGTTCCTTTACGTTATTTGGTTCCAAATGGAGATATTCCTGTTATTAATCTATCTGTTACATTATGTGCCAGCCTTGAAGAAACCTACCAATGGGGCCAGGTCATTGCGAAAATATTAAAGGAATCTGATAAGAAGGCTGTTTTCGTAGCAAGCGGCGCATTGGCTCATAATCTCGTTCGTGGCAGACACCATATGCCGACACTATCTGAACACGCTCTTGATAAAGAGTTTGTTGATTTAGTGATGAATAAAGATTTTGAAGCAGCGTACAAAATGCTTCCTCAATTCTCAAGTATGGCTAAAGTAGAAGCTGGCGGCCGTCACTTGGCAATGTTATTTGCGTTCATCGATGAAGATTGTACGCCAGTATATTATGCCGATGCCCAATCTTCAGGAAGCTGGAATCCGCTTATTACATTTGAGCCGGCAAACATTGCTGGGTCAAAAGAGAATGTACAAGAAGAATATGTAAAATAATCGTTTCATACTGCTAGGTTAGGAAAGGGTGTTACCTTGCGGAGAATTAATTTTACGTGCGTGTATTATTTCCCCTGTCTCTAAATAAGCGCCCTCCATAGAATGATTCTTCGCAAGTTCATTATATACTTTATAAAAAAACAGCTATTTGAGAGGCCGTCCACCTCTCAAATAGCTGTTTTTTCTTTTATAAACTAAGACCCGGTCAAGGCGCTGCCATTTTATTTCACCCCACACTTTAATTTCTTTGACAACTCATCAGCGGCCTTCATCACGTGTTTGATTAGCATAGGTGTATTATTGGCGTTCATTCTTGAATTAGGCCCCGCAATGCTGACACAATAGTCAACCTTCCCTGAAGGAGATGTAACTGGTGCTGCAATGGCTGAAACGCCCACGTTCATTTCATCCTTGTTAAATGAATACCCCTGCTTTTTAATCAAAGCTAAACGTTCTTTAAATTGAAGGGGATCCGTGATTGTAGCAGATTTAGGAGAGTATAATGGCAAACCTTGTGCAATCACACGATCAATATCTGCCTCAGACTGATAAGCCAGGATGACTTGTCCCGTACTTGAGCAATGGGCCGGATATTTTTTTCCAACGTGTGTACGTACATTAACATAGTTTGAACATTCAAACATCTGCAGGTATATAGATTTATTTCCTTCTAAAATAGAAAGGTGAACGGTTTCCCCAGTATCTTGGACTAATTTTTCCAGAATAGGAGGAGAGATTTCACAGATGTCAAAGGAAGTGATGACATAGTGCCCGATTTCTAATATGGATGAAGCTAAACGAAAATTTTTTGTAACAGGGTCCCTCACAATAAAACCCTCCTGCATTAATGTATTGGTGAGCCGGTATACGGTACTGACTCCAACATCAAGTTCATCAGCTAAATCCGTTAAAATCCATTCCGGTTCATCCATTGTAAACAAATTTAATAGTTTAAGAGCATTGACCATAGAAGAAACAGAACTCTTTTCATTGCTGTCCATCTTACCGTTCCCCTTCATACTGTAATGATTCGATGTAACCAAGTTTTGCAGAAATTTTCTTGCCCGTTTTGATGATCTCCTCAACACATTGTGGAATGACATCCTCTCCAATTCGCATTCTAGGAGCTGTTACGCTGACGGAGGCTATGACCTTTCCTGTATAATCCTTGATAGGTGCCGCAATAGCGATAACATCCTCGTACATTTCATCAATACAAACACAGTATTCATCTTGTCTGATTTGTTTTAACTGTTGTAACAACACTTCAGGATTGGTTACACTGTTTGGTCCTCTTTTTGGCAGCCCTGCTTGAATCACTTGGTCTACGATTTCTTTAGGCTGGAAAGCTAATAGGAGTTTTCCGGGAGCTGAACAAGTAGGTGGACGATGCTGGCCGACGTGTGAAAGTAGGCGAATGGTCTGTTTGGATTCTACTTTTAGCATATAAATGAGATGTGTTCCATCAAGTGTGGATACATGTGCAGTTTCATTTAATTTATTGACTAAACACTTTAAAGGATCAAATGCTTCCCTGTGTATTTCCAGTTGGGACATGATTACACCTGTTAATCCTAAAATCGCTAACCCTACGGTATATTTTCTGCCGACTTTTCTTATGTAGCCTTCACTTATGAGGTCATTGATTAACCGGCTGACGGTGCTTTTTGGAAGCTCCAGTTCTCTGGAAATGTCCGTTATCCCTAAAATTGAATTTTCCTTAGAAAATAGTTTTAATATTTGCAGCCCATTTTGAACAGATTGCAGAATCGATTTGTTTTCAATAGATGTTGTCATGGGATCTACCTCTGAAAAATATTTTCAGATATTCTGAATAGGAATAATATAATCCGCTATTCGGAATATTTATACTATACATTATAGCAGTGTCAGTACTACTAAAATAGAAAAAATCTCTATACTGATAGAAAAAGTTTTTAGCATAAAAGAGAGGAGAAATACGACGGTTCGTGTTTCATTTGTTATTTTCAAATGAAACATTAGAACCGTCCGAGGCTGCTGGAAAAGTGTTCATGTAGACAGGTTAGTCTGCAATACCGTCAATATTTAGTAAATAAAGTAAGCTGGTCGTCTATATATTGTAGATAACCAGCTTACTTTTCTTTTTGGCTTTGTTAAAGTACTTTGTTGATAAGCCAGATTTTTGACTCATTCGTGTGAAATGACCATACAGCTTAAATGAGTCAAAAATCAACCATATTATTTAACAAAGCCTTCTTTTTAAAAGGACTTTTTCAGCAGTCCCGAACCGTCCCCATATTTCATTCAAATATAAAGACAAGGGTTATATATAATACTATATAAATAGTGTTAAATTCGTTATTTGTATTAGACATTATGTTGTCTTATAATCTAAACATATCAAGAATTTTCTTAATATTACGTTAAATAGTATTGATAATATTAAGAAAATAAATGACTATTTAATATTTTAAGGAGGCTGCAAATGAAAGCAATACTTGGATCACTATTCAGTACAGGTTCTATCAGGGAACCTGAGGGGTGGCTTAGGAAGTTCTTACTATTGCTGATTATTGGAATTACTATATTCCAATTCTATGTAATATTATTCTCAGCAATGGATCCATTCCTACATAACTCTATTTTCATCACCTTTATGTTAGCAATAACGTTCCTCGTGTTTTCTTTTAATGGAACAAAGAAGGGGAATAAAGTTCCGATTTACGACATGACCATTTCATTCGTGCTAATCGGGATTGGGACCTTTATGACAGTTTATTCTGAGCGATTCCTGACCCGTTGGCCGTTGGCAGATCCATTAACCATGATGGAACTCATACTCGGTTCAATCATGCTTCTAATTGTTTTTGAGGTAACAAGGAGAACATTGGGCTTTGGGATGTTAGTCATTGTAAGCGTTTTAGTCCTTTATGCATTTTTTGGACATTTAATCCCGGGTTCATTTGGTCATGAAAAGTATAACCTTATGCAGTTTGTTGATCAAATGGTTTATACGGTAAATGGTGTGTACGGTTCGATTGCTAGTGTTGCTGCCACCTATGTTTTCTTTTTTGTTTTATTTGGAAACTTATTTAATGCTTCAGGCGGAGGTAACTTCTTCTATGCCTTGTCAAAGGCCGTTACCGGGCGTGTTGCCGGAGGTCCAGCAAAGGTTGCTGTTATATCCAGCGGTTTGTATGGTTCCATTTCAGGAAGTCCGACAGCAGACGTAGCGACAACAGGTTCTTTTACCATTCCATCAATGAAAAAGGTTGGTTATTCCCCCGTTTATGCAGGTGCAATTGAGGCTACTGCTGCAACAGGAGGAAGTATACTTCCTCCTGTAATGGGATCTGCTGCCTTCTTAATGGCTGAAATGACGGGCATTTCTTATTCGACTATTGCTCTTGCAGCATTGATTCCAGGTTTGTTGTACTACTTAGCCATTTTTAGCCAAGTACATTTCCAAGCGAAAAAGCTGAAAATGGCTGGCTATGAAGATGACAATTTACCAACTGTTCGAGGCGTTATGAAGGAAATGGGACAATTTACGATTCCGATTCTTGTCCTCGTCATCACATTAGAACAAGGGTTAACACCAGTTTTAGGAGCAATCCTTGCCTCTGCTGCTACCATTATTGTGAGTTATTTTAAAAAGGAAACAAGATTAACACCGAAAAAGTTATACCAAACGATGATTGAAACAACCACACGAATCTCTCCATTAGTTGCTGTATGTGCTGCTGCAGGTGTCGTAGCAGGGATCATCCAAGTAACTGGCTTGGGTGGGAAATTCTCTACGCTTATTCATGCAGCTTCAGGCGGAAGTATTTTTATGACCATGCTAGTTACAATGGTTGTCTGTATTATTTTCGGGATGGGAATGCCGACACCGGCTGCTTATGTATTAACAGCTGTATTAGCTGCACCGATTATGATTGAAGTTGGAATTGACTTAATGCAGGCGCATCTCTTTATTCTATATTATGCTTGTTTATCTGCTATCACACCACCGGTTGCTGTTGCTGCCTATGCCGCGGCTGCCATAGCAGATGCAAATCCAATGAAAATAGGCTTCCTGGCTTGCAGACTAGGATTGGTAGCGTTTATTATTCCGTTTATGTTCGTGTTCGAGCCGTCCCTATTGTTAATTGGTTCAACTACTTCCATAATCATTTCAATCATAACAGCAATTATTGGTGTAATCACACTAGCAGCAGGTTTAGAGGGCTGGTTTGGTGTGACAATGAAAAAGTGGGAACAAGTAGTAGTTGTTATTAGCGGAATTCTATTAATCTATCCAAATATCCTATTTAGTATTATCGGGTTAGTAGGTGTTGGCTTGCTTCTAGTCCCGAAAATTCCAGCTCTTGTAAAAGACTTTAAAGGACAAAATATTCAATTAGAGCAGGCCGCAGAGTAAACGACCCATTCGTATCAACAGGTATAGAATGAGTCGCACCTTATAAAAAACTAGGGGGATATATAATGAAGAAACTCGTAAAAGGCTTAGCTATTTTATCTACATCTCTTATGCTGCTTGCCGGCTGTGGCGGGGAAAAAACAGAAGAAAGCTCAGCAAAAGCCACTGACAGTAAAATGAAGGTAACGATTGCCGGCGGTTCAGCAGGAGGATTGTGGAGTACTGTTGGGGAAGGAATTGGGGAAACGATTAAGAGAACATATCCAGGCACTACGTTTACGTATCAGCCAGGACAGGATGGAGCCAATATTATGACCGTAACATCTGGACAAGCTAATTTTGGAATTGTCAGTGCTGCGGCAGCAAAATGGGCTTATAACGGGGAAAATCCTTATCCTAATAAAATTGATAAGGTAAGGACCGTTGCATTCCTGCATCCTATGCCCTATCATTTCACCGTTAGTGAGGATTCAGGGATTGAGTCCATTGAGCAAATCGTAGATGAAAAATTACCGGCTGTTTTATCCGTAAACACGAAGGACTCACCAATGGAAATATCCAATCGCGTAGTATTTGATGCATATGGAACAAGCTATGAGGAAGTTGAAAAAAATGGCGGGAAAATACAGTATACAGCAATCTCAAAAGCGAATGACCAAATTAAAGATAATAAAATGGATGGTACTATATCGCCACTTCCAACACCGGCAGGCAGCCTAATGGAATTAAATTCAAGTAAGCCGATTAAAATACTCCCTCTTTCAGATAAGGCAATTAAACAACTAGAAAAAGAATTAGAAGCAAAGCCATATACGATTAAAGCAGGTACGTACCCATTTGCCAAAGAGGATATTCCAACCGTGTCCATTGATACAATCCTAATAACAAGTGCGGATACATCTGAAGAAATGGTGTATAACTTAACGAAAGCAATGTATGAGAACTTAGATTATCTGTATACCGTTCACAAATCCTTTGAAGCAATGACAGCTGAAACGATTGCGGATGTAACAGGGGCTCCTTTGCACCCAGGTGCGGAAAAGTTTTATAAAGAAGCAGGTATTTTGAAGTAATATTTTTTGATATTGGTAAAGGGAGTTAATAGGATGGCAAACCAATAATAGGGGCTGTCATCCTCTCCTTTTATTTCATAAATAAAACGAATAGGTTTTCCTAATCTTAACGTATGAAAGGAGGAGCATAAGCCGAATAAAGAAGTGAATAGGAGGAACAGCAGTGGGTGAAATGTTAGCCATCTTTGCTTTGGTTTTGTTTTCAAGCAATATTATCATTACAAAAATAGCTTCATCAAGAGCAAATATGAATCTAGGATTTCTCATTTCTGTTGGAATGAATATATTATTTGGCTCTATATTGCTTACAGTTCAGCTCTTATTTTTCAGTGAAGGGCCTATTGAATGGAATACGAAGGGATTTTTCCTCTTTTTGCTGGGTGGAGTTTTTAGTACTTATTTGGGACGATGGTTCTTCTTTGAAACGATCGACAAGCTTGGGCCGACAAGGGCAAGTGCTTTTCAAACCAGCAACCCATTATTTACGGCTGTCATTGCCTGGCTATTTCTCGGTGAAATCTTGCACTGGGCCGATGTAGCGGCTATTGTTTTAATTCTTTTCGGATTATTTTTAGTTTCCTTTGTCCCGCAGGTGGCTGCCAAGCAGGAAGCAGCAGCAGGGAGAGAGCAACTATCACCTAATCATCAACTGAAACAGTTTGTATCGATTAAGTGGCTCATACAATCTGGAATATTGCTGGCATTTCTTAGTTCACTATCCTATGCACTAGGAAACATAGTCAGAGGGGTGGCGATTCAAAGCTGGCAGGAGCCTATTTTAGGCGGCGTTCTAGGGGCGTTCGCAGGTTTTGTATTACATACGGTTACGAACAAGCACACTAGACATTTTTTCTTAGAGCTTAAAAAGTCAGATTCCATTGGCATTATTTTGTTCGCTATAAGCGGCTGTATAACAATTACGGCACAAATACTAGTGATTGCGTCGATGCATTATATACCGATTTCAATCGCTAATCTTATTACCCTTTCGACGCCGGTGTTGGTTACACCTGTGAGTTATTTTCTTTTTAAAAATCAGGAAAATGTTACAGCCGTAACCATTCTAGGGATTATCCTTGTATTAAGTGGTATTACGCTTGTCATTTTATAATCAATCATAACCCCTTCCTAAGATTATAAATAAATCTATATAACTACCTATTAAAATACTGATTAGAATTATGACAATATATATTTTATACTATAAGCAAGTTAATAAGGCGCTTTAATTTTTTAACAGGATCCCTTTTATGTAGCCATGGTAGAAGAAAAAATAACTGAACATTTTATATTTTAAAAAAATAAGTAAATATTATTGAGGAGGATTTCTATGTTAACTCAGGAACAAAACCAAACTTTGACACAGGTTGGTGCAGGCACACCAATGGGAGATTTATTAAGAAGATATTGGCATCCGATTGCGGCAAGTTCAGAGGTTGAAAAAATAGGTACAACGAAAAAAGTAAAACTACTTGGTGAAGAACTAGTTTTATTCCGTGACAAATCGAACAATTTAGGATTAGTTGGAGATAGATGTGCCCATAGAGGAGTATCACTTGAATATGGTTTTCCAACTGAATGTGGAATTCGCTGTCAATATCACGGCTGGTTATATGATCGATTAGGTCAATGTACAGATCAGCCCAATGAACCAGAAACAAGTAATTTCAAAAATAAAATCAAAATTGCCGGTTATGAAGTAAAGGAACTGGGAGGCTTGGTGTTTGCCTATATGGGTCCTGCCCCTGCACCGGAGCTGCCAAAATGGGATTTATTTGTGAAAGATAATGTGATTCGTACAATTGGTTTCGCTGTTATTCCTTGTAACTGGATGCAAATCATGGAAAACTCTTTAGATCCAACGCATTTAGAATGGCTGCACGGACATTACTTCGAGCATGTCTTTGAACAGCAGGGCAGACCGCAGGAGGAATGGAAAATCACGAAGCACCACTTAAAAATCGGCTTCGATGAATTTGATTGGGGAATTATTAAAAGACGTGTGCTAGAAGGTCAAACGGAAGAAAATGAAGATTGGGCTATTGGACATCCGATTGTATTTCCAACGATGCTTCGAGTAGGGGATAGCGGTGCACACTCATTCCAAATTCGTGTTCCAATGGATGATGAAAATACCTTGCATTTCTGGTATACATGCTTTGTTCCAAAGGATGGAGTCCAGGTGCCTGACAATTATCCAATTTCTTTTTATGAATGTCCCATTACAGATGAAAATGGAAAGTATGTTGTTGATTACATTGATGGGCAGGATATGATGGCATGGATTACCCAAGGAACGATAGCTGACCGGACAACCGAAAGATTGGGAACTTCTGATAAAGGAATTATTATGTACCGACGAATGCTTCAAAGAGAATTGAAGAAGATGGAAAATGGCGAAGATCCGAAATGTGTGATTCGTGATCCGGAATTGAACAATCATATTGAGCTTCCACAAGAGGAGAACAAGTTTAGTGAAGGCGGATTATTATCAGGAGTAGCAAAAGAATGGAATACACGTTATGCCCCTAATTTGGATGAAATCATAGATATTTGTAAAGGCGGGAAGGTTACTTCCAATCTATAAGCATGAGTGAAGAGGCAGTCCGATGAGGAGATGCCAGACAAAATCATTCCATAGAGAAGGTACTTATGTTGGAATTGCAGTTGTCAGGCGGCTTATCGTGCTGCCTCTTACTATCTACTAAAGGAGTGAATGAACATGGCTGTGAATGAACCATATACCATTAAACCAAAATTTTGTCCGAATTGCGGAGAGTCATTAATGAATTCTAAAAGTCTATTAAATGAATATTGGGTGTCAGACGACATTGCTTATTTTTGTTATTGCAGTGAATGTTCTTGGACGGGAGAAATTGTTGAAATTAGTCGGGTGATTGCACCAGAGCTGGCAAGCAGTTAAATAGGAGGGTTACAAATGACTGAAACATTAGAAGAACTAAGAGAAAAGGTGGCGCTATCTTGCCGGATTTTAGCGATGGAAGGACTGGTTGATGAAACATTAGGCCATGTAAGCGCAAGAATTCCTGGGACAAATGAAATGTGGATCCGCTGCAGGGGGGAAGAGGAAAACGGAGTACGATATACAACCGTTGATGCGATTAGAAGAGTGGATTTTGATGGGAATGGGGAAGATCTTCAAGGAATCTATCAGGTTCCAAAGGAATTACCGATACATGGTGAAGTGATGAAAAGCAGGCCAGAGGTGGGTTGTGTCATTCATGCTCATCCACCGGCAGCGTTAATAGGTGGTATTACAAACCTTCCACTACGGCCAATCTTTGGAGCCTTTAATATTCCTGCTATGCGGATGGCTTTAGAGGGTGTGCCCATTTTTCAAAGGTCGTACCTTGTTACAAGACCTGAATTGGCAGCACCTTTGCTAGAAGAAATGGGAGATAAGCATATTTGTTTAATGAAGGGTCATGGGATTACGGCTACAGGAGCAACCATTGAAGAAGCGACCATCAATGCTTTGAATTTTAATACATTGGCGAAGATTACTTTGGAAGTGGCAAAGACAGGAAGGGAAGCCGAATCTATTTCTGAAGAGGATATCAGAGAGCTCCCTGACCTTGGTACAAAGTTTAATGCGAAATGGGTTTGGCGTTATTATGTGAAGAAGTTACAAGAGGCAGAAAAATAATACATGTGAAAAGGGGGCTAGGAGAGATGCCTGAACAAGATGGGGTTATTAATTTAGGTATAGTAGGACTTGGTATTGCCGGTACATCGATGATACCAGCGATTTTGGAGCATCCACATATAAGACTTGCAGGAGTGGCTACTCGTAACAAGGAGAGATTGGAAAAGTTTGCTGAGGATTATCAGGCTGAAACGTATTTTACGATAGATGAATTATGTCAGAGCAAAACGATTGATGCCATCTATATAGCGACACCTACTGAACTTCACAAGAATCATGTAAAAATTGCTGCTGAGGCGAAGAAGCATATTATCGTTGAAAAGCCATTAGCGGTGACCCTTGAAGAAGCAGAAGAAATGATTAGGGTGGCAGAAAAAAACGGTGTCCAGCTGATAGTTGGTCATTCCCATAGCTTTGAACCTCCAATCCAAAAAATGAGGGAAATTATTGATAGCGGTCAGCTTGGCCGGGTGACAATGATACATAATTGGTATTACAATGATTGGCTGTATCGTCCTCGGACGCCAGAAGAGCTCAAGACAGAGCTTGGGGGAGGTGTCACCTACCGTCAGGGAGCCCATCAATTTGATATTATTCGTCTATTAGGCGGTGGACAGGTACGAAGCGTTCGTGCGATAACCGGTGTATGTGATTCAGAAAGGCCAACGGAAGGGAATCATACCGTCTTTTTAGAATTTGAAAATGGCGTTGCCGCGACGGCAGTTTATAACGGATATGATCATTTTCATACAACAGAATTAACATATGATATCGGGGAAGGCGGACCTCTGCAAAAAGCCACTCAATATGGCGCATCTCGCAGAGCAATCAAAGAAGCTGGCTCACAAAATCAAGAGGTTGCTTTAAAGACTGAGGCTGGCTATGGAGGTAAACGAGCGAAGAATTATGATGGAGCGGACGAACATCATCCGTTCTTTGGCTTAACCATTGTTAGTTGTGAAAAGGGTGTCATCCGTCAGCATCCGGACGGCCTACTTGTTTATGGAGAGGATAAGAAATATGTTGTTCCTATTTCGAAAAAAGAAACAGGGCGCTTAAATGTTTTACAGGAACTTTATTTGGCGGTTGTCAAACAGGAAAAGCCTATCCATGATGGCCATTGGGCAAGAGCTAATTTAGAAATATGCATAAAAGCGCTTCAATCCTCGAAGGAAAGAAGAGAATTACTTCTACAGTATCAAGTGCCTATTGTTGATGAAGTAGGTGTTAAATAGAATATCATTTTCCACGGGGGGAGGGAGAAAGATGAATGGTGCTCAAGCCGTTATTGAGACATTAAAACGTGAAGGGGTAAAATATATATTTGGTTTGCCCGGTACCACGATAATGCATTTACTCGATGCATTATATGACGAAAAAGAGATTCGCTACATTTCCGTACGGCATGAACAGATAGCGGCGTTTATGGCTGATGGTTATGCAAGAGCAACAGGTGAAATTGGAGTGTGCATGGCATCACGTGGCCCTGGTGCAGCTAATTTAACGATTGGGGTGCATAATGCCCATGCGGAATCGGTACCTATATTGGCTTTGCTAGGGCAGGTTTCTGATAGTGTTTATTACAAAGATGCTTTTGAAGAAATGGATTTGGTAAAGTTTTTTGAACCGATTACTAAGTGGTCCATGGAGATTCACCAAACAGAAAGAATTCCGGAATTATTACAAAGAGGAGTGAAAACTGCTCTTTCTGGAAGACCAAGACCGGTTGCCGTTTCTTTACCATTAGATGTTCAGATAAAAGAAGTAGAGGAATTTACGTATCGCCCCGTTTATCGCTCAGATTCAAGAGTTGTTGACCTTCAGAGGATTCCATCTGCTGTTGACTTACTCAAAGCAGCAAAAAATCCAGTCATTTTAGCTGGCGGGGGAGTTGCCATTTCAAATGCAACAGATGTGTTGGTCCAATTGGCTGAACAACTATCAATCCCTGTCGTAACTACTTGGAGAAAGCCGAATGTGTTTCCAAATAATCATGAGCTTTATTTCGGAAATGTTGGTCCGGGGTGTCCTTCAGTCTGTTGGGAGATGCTTGAACAGGCGGATTTAGTACTAGCAGTCGGTGTACATTTTTCAGAATTTTCTACAAAAAGATGGTCAGCCATATCAGAGGATGCAAAGCTAATTCATATTGATGTGGACGAGGAGGAATTAGGAAAGATTTATGTTCCTGATGTAGGTCTTTTAGGGGATGCACGTGAAACAATCCGGAATATCATTGAGCAAATGGGTCCAGTGAATGAAAAACTTCAAAATCGGAATCTGTACCAAGTTCTACTGCCGAAATATTTGAACGAAACGGCCTTACCAAAGGTAACGAGCCATACTCCTGTGGAATCTTCAGCCGTTATGTCTGTAATTAATGAGATTGTGAAGGAAAGAGATCCTATTATTGTCGAAGATGCGGCAACGTTTGGACCGTGGCTGACCCGTTACGGGAAATTTAAGCCTGGCGGTTTCTATGCAGCAGCAGGCGGTTCGATGGGATGGGGATTGCCTGCTGCGATGGGGATTCAATTAGCAAACTCGGATAAAGTGGTTATCAATGTGACAGGTGATGGAGCATTCTGGATGGTTGCTCAAGATCTTGAAACAGCTGTGAGGGAAAACATCCCAGTCATCAATCTCGTCTTAAATAATTTTTGCTACGGAAACACACGTGATCGTCAAAAGACCAGCCATAATGAAAGATATGTAGGTACTCATTATAACAATATCGATTTTGCTGCCTATGCCAAGTTGTTGGGGGCATATGGTGAAAGAGTGGAGTCGTCTGAACAGCTTTATGGAGCGATACATAGAGCGATTGAATCAGGCAAGCCAGCCATTATTGACGTTATTCAAGATTCATTTGAAGGCCTCCCGCCGGGTGCGGTTCCGGCCATATCTAAATAAAGGGAGGACGAATGTATGAATAGTGTTGGGCATTCTACTAAAGATTGGACTGCTTTAAAAGAAAAGCTTCTAAATCGAGAATGGAATATGCTGATAGGCGGAAAATTAGTTGGTTCTGTTAGCGGAACGACTTATAAAACCTACAGTCCGTCAACAGGTGAGTTCCTTACAGATGTTCCTTTCGCCCAACAGGAAGATGTTGAATTAGCCGTGGAATCAGCCAAACAGGCCTTTGAATTTTGGAAAAAGGTTCCGCCATTGGAGCGGGCAAAGAATCTAAAGGTATTAATTGAAGAATTCAAAAAGCGTGCAGAGGAATATGCAGTACTAGATGCAGTCGATGGTGGGAATCCAGTTTCTGCCATGCTATCAGATGTTCAGCTTGCAGCAGATATGATGGAATATACGGTTGGATTAGTAACTGAAATAAAAGGTGAAACCATCCCTTCAACAGGTTCTAATTGGCATCTTACTAAAAGAGAACCTTATGGAGTGATTGGGAGAATCATTCCATATAACCATCCAATTATGTTTGCAGCGTCTAAAATAATAGCCCCGCTAATTGCAGGCAATACAGTTGTCTTAAAAGCTCCTGATCAGTGTCCGCTTTCTTCGCTATTATTTGCAGAACTATGCCAAGAGCTTTTACCAGCAGGGGTTGTGAATATCCTAACAGGGGATGGAAGAACAACAGGTGATGCATTAGTACGGAATAAAGAAATAAAACGAATTGCATTAATCGGCAGTGTAGAAACGGGAAAGACTGTATTAAAATCGTCTTCAGAGGTGGGGATTAAGCATCTATCTTTGGAGTTAGGCGGAAAAAATGCCATGATTGTTTTTCCTGATGCAGATCTTTCAAAGGCAGTGGAGGGAGCGGTTCGCGGGATGAACTTTATGTGGTGTCAAGGTCAATCCTGTGGATCCACGTCTCGATTATTTTTACATGAAGAGATTCATGATAGATTCATTTCGAGATTAATTAGCAGAATACAAGAATTAAACATCGGTCTTCCAATTGACCCAGATTCAGAGATGGGCTGCCTTGTTTCGCAGGCTCAATATGATAAAGTGATACAATATATTGAAACGGGTAAAAAAGAGGGGGCCGAATTGATTTATGGCGGCGGGAAACCACAAGGTGAAAAATATCAAAATGGATTCTTTGTCGAGCCAACGGTCTTTAAGGGTGTAACAGAAAATATGAAAATTTTTACCGATGAGATTTTTGGTCCAGTGTTATCAATTATCCGCTGGAAGGATAAAGAGGATGTCTTCCGACAAGCCAATATGCTGCCTTATGGATTAACCGCTTCCATTTGGACCAATCATTTTCCAACCGCTATCGAAACAGTTGATAAGCTAGAAGCAGGATTCGTCTGGGTGAATGGAAGCTCAAGACATTTTATAGGTGTTCCTTATCAAGGATATAAGAATAGCGGAATTGGCTCTGAAGAAGGACTCGAAGAAATTTTAAGCTATACACAAGTGAAAACGGTCAATTTTATGTTGGAGTAATCGTTTGAAAAGAAGCATAAATGCTGTTTATTTATATAGAAGAAGTCAATCTAACTTACTGTGGTTTTTCTGTAAGTTAGATTGACTTTTTTTGATGTAAGAATCTTTATCATTTAAGTTAACTGCAGATTTTTGGCTGCCGTTTCTAAAATAAAGTTTTTAAAGGTGTTGATGGTAGGGGCCAAATATACATCTTCTTTCATAATCATGTAATTATTAATTTCCGCTTTGTAGGTATCCGTTATCGGGACTTCAGCTAATTCTCCATTCTCAAGCTCTCGTTCAACTGTCATACGGGGAAGAAAACCAATTCCTAGCTGTGAGATAACGGCAATTTTAATTGATTCGATTTCGTCTAAGCGTAAAGAAATATTACATTCGTTGAGGTTTACTCCAAGTTTTTGCAGTTCAATTTCAATAATTTCACCGTGAGCTGTTCTGGGCAGCGATCCAATTAGAGGGGCTTTTTTTAAAATTTTTTGAATCGATCCATTCCATGCAGCCCATTCTGAACCGGCTGCACACACGAGCACCCAATGATCTTTTTGGATTAAATAGGTTACAAGTCCCGGCGGAGGGGTTTGTTCGTTGGAAAACATAACGAAACCAGCATTGATTTTCTCCTCTAATACGTATTGGCAGATTTGTTTGGTATTATCATAGTGAGTCGTTAGTTCTAGTTTTGGATATTGCTTCATGAAGTTAAGGATATATTTCGGTAATAAAAAGCGGCCAATTGGACGGTTGCTTCCGATAGCAATTTCACCGGCTTCTCCGGAAATTAATTCTTTCAAGGTTGAACGTAATTGTTTATCTAAACTGAGTAATTGTGAAGCATATTGATGAACAAGGACTCCGACTTCTGTTAGCTCAATATTATTCCCTTTTCGTACAAATAGTTTAGCACCAAATCTATTTTCCAACGATTTAATTTGCATACTTAAGGCAGGCTGTGTCATATGCAAAATTTGAGCAGCCTGTGTATAGCTGCCATATTCAACAACATAACAAAATAGCTGAATTTGATGAAGGTTTACAGGTGTGTCCATAATTAATCCCCACTTGTCATATATATTAAAATTTACAAAGATATATAGAATCATATATAACATCGTAAGTTTAGTGATAGTTCTATTATAGAGGAAACATATAGTATACTTCAATAAATTTAGAATATTTGGTTAATCTTATATCAGGAAAATCGGTTCTTTTGCTTCCTAGTAATCAATACAATCATCCCTGTGCTTGTACGGCTAGTGGGGAAAATCCTCTGTAACAAGTGTCCATTAGTAATAAAAATTGAATCCCTGTTGGAGTTTAAATATATATGTCCTTTTCACGCGGATGAGTCAAATATCTGGCGTAAGAACCATGTTTACTACCCGCACATGATAGAAAAAGAATTCCTATATCGATTTAATAAGTTGGATTAATATATATAAGTCCGACTTAATTTTTTAACATTTACGAGGCCCCGACTCTTCGAAGCACTTCGTTCGGTTTTTTCGAAATTTCTTGCAAAAAAAGCTCAATTTGTTGAAAAAGTTCATAAGGA